>Ga0116195_1001107_pt1 | contig 17746 bp, 12 predicted proteins | sample AD_SCU002_MetaG_FD_89881 | JGI IMG/M metagenome (GOLD analysis project Ga0116195, IMG submission 89881) | Active sludge microbial communities of municipal wastewater-treating anaerobic digesters from China - AD_SCU002_MetaG | ecosystem: Engineered > Bioreactor > Anaerobic > Digestate | place...
AGCGAAAATCTCCTGAACACGCTTCGAATCACGAAACAGATCGAACCCCAGCAAAGAAATCGCTGTCGCCGGCTTAAGCATGCCATACGACTGCCCTTTCTTCAGCTGGTGCCCATAAAGGCGGGTAAGGTAATAAATCGAACGCCTGATAAAATACTCATCCGGAAGCACCTGCAGTTCAACGATATAAAGACAGCCCGCGCCATCCTGCACTTTCACGTCGACGATCGAAAGTTTGTCGTCATGCAACTGTCTGTCATTAAACGGGTTCATGATCGTCACCGTCTCGATGCTGCGCTCGCCACGAAGGTCGAGCAGTGCGTTCAGCGGGCAGATCGTGAACCGCGCATTGACCTGCTGCCCAAAAATCCATTTAAAAACGTAGTCGTTATAAAAATCATAAATCTTCAGCCCGTCATCATGGGAAAAATCAGCGCTGGTCTCTGCCATGCTCACACTCCTCGATTAATTCAACCTGGTCGGCCAAAAACGACCTCACAGGTAAATCAGCCGAAAAGCAAAAAAGGGAAAAAATTCTTTTTCCCGGCAAAAACAAACGCGGGCAGCAGTTAAAAACCGCCGCCCGCGTTCAGAAGACAAGAAGATTAATCAGGGATTATCAACCTGAATACCCGTAATAGTCACCGGCACAGTCGAATCACCCACCGGGGTTCCTGGCAGCTTATAAATGTAATCTGTAGGGTCATAAAGGGACTTGGCAGAACTTCGAACGATGCCAAAATCACTACTGCGGTTTTCAGATAACCAGCCCATAACGATCGCAATATCTTTCAACCCGGCAGTTGTTCCTCCGGCGAAATTGTCATATTGAGCCGAAGGAGCTCTTACAACTGGTCCAACAGCCTTTGCGTATAATTTGTATGCCTCATCGGCAATTAACTTTAAATTATTGGTGCGATTACTAGCCAGCCAGGCCATAAAATAGGCAACATCTTCTATTGTAACTCTTCCATTGCCATCGAAATCTCCAGCAAGGTCAGCACCATAGCAAAAAGAATTTAAAAAGACCAGTAAAAGCAGCATGCAAAATTTTTTCATCTGGATCCTCAGAATAAAAATGCGCCAGCATTATTGCTGGCGCATTTTTATTTTATAAGTTAGTGGTCACATCAACCTGATCATTAATATCATAGATCGTGATCACAGCGTCAGCAGGAATCAAATCACTGAATTCAATAGTTGTAAATGGTTTCCAAGTTGTCAAAAAGTCAATATTAGTGACACCAACAGCCTGCAATGTTAGGCAATTAAAATCGCTGGAAAGGTTTTCACTTTTTTCCAAAGTCCAGGCTTTGCCATTTGCATCTACTAGAGAAGTAGTAGTATTGAAACCAGCCGTGGCAGTCTGGATTTTAATTACCATTGTCTTCAATGCCAGACCTGTTACTTCTTTTTTAAGTGTAACAGTCTTGCTCAGCTGTTTTTGAACAGTTACATCAGCTGTTGCAGTGAAAACCTTGCCATCATTATCTGTAACAGTAACAGTAACTTTAGCTACACCTACTGACTTGGGAGAGACAACTCCACCAACAACAGTTGCAACAGACTCATTGTCTGATTTCCACTCAACGGTTTTCTGAGTATTTGCATCTGACGGATCGTACACAACATTCAGAGTGCCAGTGGTACCACCTATGCTGAGAGCAAGAGAAGTCGGATTCAGAACGATACTTGAAATATTTATCGGTACAGCTGCAACTTTAACAAGGCACAACGCAGTCTTGTTTCCGTCAGCGGTCTTAACAGTTATTGTAGCTTCACCAACATCTTTGGCGGTTACTTTCGCCTTCGAGGCATCAGAAGCATCTGCTGTCACTTCAACTACCGCATTATTGCTCGAGCTCCAAGAAACCTGCTTATTCGATGCATTCGCGGGTTCAACAGTAACCGAAAGAACGACTTCGTTGCCTTTGAAAAGATTCAGTGCTTCCTGGTCCAGCTTAACACCAGTAACTGGCTGAACTACAGTAACAACACATTTGTCGGAGACAATTTTTTCAGCCTTGAGTGAATCAACGCCATAAAACTTGTAAGTAATTTCTACAGTTCCAGGAAGTTTTGGGGTCACAACGCCACCTGCTACAGTAGCTATTGTTTCATCGCTGCTGATCCATTCTTCCTTGGTTTTGTAAGCATAAGTCGGAGAGGCGACAGCAGTGAGTGTCTCATTTGTACCAACCGACATGTTGGCAGTTGATTTGTTAAGCTTAACCTCAGCGACCGGGAACTGAGTAGCAGAAACAACCGTATCGATAACAAATTCTTTGGTTGAATCTTTTGCGGCAGCCTCAAGAGCGGTATTCAATTCGGCAGCAAGAAGATCAACATCAGCTTTTCTTTCAGCTTCAAATTTAACCGGGTCGACAGTCGTATCTGCGTCAGCTTTTTCCATAAGGACAGCTACTGCGGTTGAAGAAGCATTGACGGTCACGCCGGTCTTATTTGCAGTGGCCTCAGCGAGTGAGCCAAGTACCACAAGCATTTTAAATGCCGGATTTGCTACATTTACTTCAGAACCTTTGATAACCCTGATAAAGTAATATGCGGGTGAATTATAGAATTCAAGAGTGTATTTGCCTTCGCTGCTTACATCGCCGGTATGAACTTTTTCATCGGCTTTGCCAGCAACCTTTTTCCAGACTTCAGCTTTCAAACCATCAGATACTTTTACAGCTCTAAGGTTAGTATTATCATTACCATCGCCATTGCTGTCGATTCCATCTCCAGGAATTTCAACAACGCCGGAAAGGCTAAACTTCGTTCCGATCGGTCCAACAACGTCGTCGTCGTCGTCAAAACCCCAGAGACCATTGCAACCAACAAGTGCTGCCATAGTCGCAAACAGCACTAATACCAGAGCCAAAGAAAAAAGCTTCTTCACAAGTTTCCCTCCAACGGTAAATTACTCTCAGCGCTCAATTCTATAATTCTTCTATCGCCAAGTCAATTATTTCCATCTTTTCTAAAATTAAGCAAAATTTTACACATGCATAACATGGCAATTTAAGGTCCTGAAACTCAAAAACCCCCGCCGAAGCGGGGGTTTTTGAGTTTCGAAGTTAGCGATTGACTGCAGAGCCAGGCAACTTGAGGGTTGAACCAACAAGTTGAGAGTAAAGCAAACCAGCCTCTTTATTTATTGCCTCGATATTAGTTGTTCTATTCAAACTCAGCCAAGCCATATATACAGCAATGTCTGAGTTGTTGAGAACACCATTACCGGTAAAATCGTCACAGGAAACATTTGGCAGAGAACTTACGGTTATCGGTTTCCCCTGAGGATAAAGAAGTTCTGCTTCTGCTTTAACAACATCAGCCTTCATGCTTCTGTTAGTACTTATCCAGGCCATAAAAATAGCAATGTCAGTAATCGTACACTTGCCATCTCCGTTGAAATCACCTGCGAACCCGCTTGTACTATCAGCAACATTCTTGAGGACGGCGAATTCGGTGAGATGGTCGACTTTGAACGTTACGTAGCCTTTGGTCGGGACGTCCCAGTCAATTGTTTCGGTAGCAATACCAACCTTTGACCAGCCGCCGGTAGAGGGGTTATACCATCTGGGCTCGAGCTTGGTACCTTCATTGTAGGCGATGGTGATCTCGAACAGACCACCATGGTTGCCTGCGCCAAAGTTACTGTCGCCCGCACCAAAGGTAAACTTGAAGGTCGGACCGGCGAATTCAGGAGTTCCGGTTTTATTGCCACTGGCATCGAGCAGACCGTCACCAGAATTGATCGTCGGAGTGGCAACTTCAAGCTTGAAGCTGTCGATCGTCGGATCAAGATATCCCGGGGGAACAGTGATACCAACGGGCAGCAGAGTACCGCTGGCGTCGACCTGACGACCGGTGAAACCATCAGCAGAAAGCGGATCAACCGAATATTCCTTGAGAAACATTGCAGTAGTCTGCAGACTGAACGAACCGATTTCGATATCCTTGTGAGTAACCGAAGCAACCAGGTTATTCACATTCGGAACTTCACCTGAAAACTTCATTGTAGTAAGGCGAGTCCCGATGATATCCGGGAATTTACATGAACCCATGCGGTCTGAAAGGCTTGTCGAATCAGACTTGTCGATAAACAATTTCAGATCGCCCTTGTCTACAACCATATTGAAGTCGAAGTTTGCATCCAGAGTAAGCGCACCACCTGCCAGAGGTTTGAGCATACCTGAATAGAAAACCCTTGGCGGCAGAGCTTCCATGGTAATCAGAAGCACACCCTGACCGGTATTTTTCGAGGCCTCCAGAGTTCCGAGAGTCGGCTTATGGAAATGGGCACGAGCACGGAATTTTACTTCCTTGCCTATCGGAACCGACAGGAAGCGGGCAGCGCCGTTTTCATCGGTAATCTGAACTTCACCAACCGTCCAGACCAGGCCTTCCTGGTAAACAAGAGCCACTTCAGCACCCATATAAGCCTTGCCGTCGCTGCCCTTCACATCGACCTCAACAGAACCGACCGAACCAGATACCTTAAGGTCTCCGATTGCGATGTCCTTGCTGATAATCACACCCTTGGTAGCAACATCGGTTACTTCAATAAATCTGGTTGTCTTGATACCGGGCTTTGAAATTTCGATCTGCGGAATGAAAAGATCATTGACCGGCAGGAAAAATTCAAAATTACCACTGGCGTCAGTAGAGGTGCTCAGATTCTTCAGAACAAGAGAAACCCTGGCAGAACTTACCGGAACCGTTGTTCCATCGAGAATAACGCGACCAGCAATTTTCTTGACTGATGAACCGATGCTGATCGGCTCATTAACAACGGCATTCGCTGCGATGTCGATTACCTTGTCGAAGAAAATGGTGCCATACTTCGCAGTTATGACCTTAACACGGTATTTACCCTTCGGAACATCCTTAATGAACCACTTGCCGTTGATGGCACGGGTCAGGGCTGCCGGGAACGGAGTCGGCGCTACAACAAAGGTCGAACCGCTTGCAACCAGCGGGTAGAGAGCAATAACGGCATCGGTCGGGTTGAATACGAAAGTTGTGTCAGCTGAGTGAACAAGTGAACCACCAATGTCGCCGAATTCCTGCGGGAATTCAAGCGCCCTGCTGCCGTTTACCGAGAGATCAAACGCTCCTGATGCGAGCTGATCCTGGGTCGGCACCGACAAACCGGTCATCCAGCCCCATGAAACGAGTGTTTCGAAACCATAGTCATTTTCACGATAGAGGAAAGCGCCAACGTGGGTTTTGCCTGGCTTAACCTGCATGCTGAAGCCGACTTTTTCAGAGAAATTGTCGAAATAAACATGTGATTCACCAGTTATAGCCTGCATAAACTTGCCCGAAAGCAATTCAAAATCGGCCACAGGACGAGAACCATCAACTGCGAGAATATCAATGCCTTCCTTGTCGCGAATGCCGTATTTGAAGCTTCTGTTCATTATGGCAGCAGAACCGGAAGCCTCACCATAGGCATAGACTGCTTTGGCAACAATAATCGTGCCAAGATCGGTAACTTTGCCAGGTTCAACAAGGATTCCAGAGCGGAACACCCTCACATAACCCGGCATTTCCATCAGCTGAACATTGTAGTTTGCGCCCGGAGCGAGACCTTCGAGCACAAAAGTACCATCGCTGCCAACCTGCGCGTTTGCCCAGTCCTGACCCATAAAGGCGTCAATCCAACCAAAGGAGACGGGCTTTCCTTCTTCATCGAGCAGTTTGCCGGCAATCTTGCCACCGATAGGTATCATGATATTGAAAGCCATCTGCTCATTGACAAAGTTCGGCACAAAGGTCGGAACCTTGCCGCGACCATAGTTGACGCCTTCGAGAGAAAAGCCATTTTCGGTCTTGATGAACGCGCTGAGGAAGTCAGGAACATTACTGAAAGTAAAGCGACCGAATTCGTCAGTCTGAGTCCACATGCCACTCATAATGGCATCACCCAGGCTGTAATCGACAGCAGGAACCGGCAGATCGCTGGCTCTGACGTTCTGTCTGACAGAGTATCGTGATGCGGTAACAGTCTGAGCCGGCTGATAGGTATAGGCAGGCATGGTCATCGCCAGATTAACCTGAACGTTAGCAGCTTTCAACGGATTGCCACCCACATCGACAAGCTGACCGACAATCTTCTTGCCTTCAGTCAGGTCGATTTTCAGCGGGTTACCGCCAACTGCAACATTCACAACCTTCTTATACGAGTAGTTGCCTTCTGACGGCCAGATAGCGAGATCATAGAGCATACCCTGTTCAAGACCGACAATTTCGAACTGATAGCGGGTCACTCCATCTACAGTTATCGGAGTCATGGCCGGAGCACTGAACATGGTCGGCAGACCGAACGAGTCGCCTGCAGCGTTTGTGCCAACGGCTCTGGCTTCGACATAACCCATCACATTCAGGTGACCGGTGATCTTTGCGCCTTCGCCGATGAATATATTAACACTCTGCTCAAGCTGTGGCTTAGTGCCTTCACCTGGAACACGAACCGGAATACCGGGGTTGTAGCCCATTGGAACAATGGCCTGAATGTAGTAGTCAACACCGACTTCGGCCGGGAAGAAGAATCTGCCGGTCGGGTCGCAGGGAATTTCGAAATTACCCATGAAGGCAGGATACGGAATCATCGGCTGCCCATCGGTAAGAGTGCTGGCAGCTGTCTGCTTGCGCATGATTCTGATGGCAGAGCCCGGGAGCGGAACGATAGAACCATCGGTTGCTTTTGTGCCAACATAACCGGTTATCGGGTGACCATTTTCACCGAGGTCGAAATCAAGCTTCTGAGAAACAGAGCCCATCTCGACTTCGATATACTTGGCATAACCACCGGCCGGAACAACATAACCAAGATAGAAACCGGGCTGCAGGAAGCCGGTATACTGGCCACCGCTGACCTGTAATCTCTGCAGGGCGTTGCTGCCAAAGTCGGCACCTTTTGGTGCAAGAACAATATTGCCGTTCAAGGGCTGTCCACCAATGAGACAGGCACCATAGATTCTCGGATTTTCGGCAAGAACCACATTTAGAGGCTTACCGGTAACCGGGAAGTAATTCTCGAACGTTCGCTTCAGATAGGGCGAGCCCGCCGGCGGATTAACGGTTATGCGCAAAGCATAACTGGCCGGCACCAGAATCGGGAACTGGAGATCTGCGGGTATTTCTGCATACCATTGCTGGCTGAAGATTACCGGGAATCCGGGCAAGCCAGAGGTCGAACCCGGATTATCGGTAAATTCAATAGTGTAGCTTGCAGGGCTCTGCACAAGGCCTGCGGGCGAAGTGTTGATAACCAGCTCCGCCAAAGGATTCAGAGTTTCATTGAGTGTTACCAGAGAAGAATTTACTTCAAACGGCTGTGACCGATGTCTGAAAAGGCCTGAAGCCCCCAATTGCCAGATAGCGCCGCCATAATTGAAATAATCATAATACCACTCACGAAGCTCACCTTGGTCGAACCCCTTGAAGGTTTCATAAACAGTAAGAGTATACTTACCGCCGCTCCTGACATTGTTGAAGGTAAATTTACCATCCACCAGGGGAGACACCGCATCAAAGAGTTTGTCTGGCTGCGGGTGATTGGGATAATCCGGATAATCAGGATTTCCAATGTCAACAGTATCGGAAACAACACCGCCAATACCTGAGCCACGCAGGAATCCGACAAGGTTGGCAGGGTTCACACGGGCAGGAATACTTGCAAAATTCACCACAACGGTTGAAGGAGCAGTGAAAGTAACCACAGTCGGCTCAGTCGTCGGAACAGTTGGAAGAATTATGCTTTCGGGAGCAGAATAAGACCTGACGTTAAAAATCTGATTATCATACTTGTCATAGACAGGCTGACCGTCAGCATCAAGAAGCGGAATTCGGCGCTGCGCCGTAAAATAGGCCGGGGTGCTGTATTGAAAGCCAACCGGAAACGATGTCAGATCGGTCAGACTGAATTCAACCACGCCATTTTCATCACTCTGAGCTGAGCAATTGGTTCCAATGTGCGTCTCAGAATCTGTTGAAATTGCATCGCCCGTTTCCCCGAAATTAATATTGAAACTGACATTCGCCAGCCTGGGGTTACCGCTTTCATTACCCTGCAGAACAAAACGATGCAGCTTCTGCTTCGTCGGATCAAAAACAACACTTACAGACTGGACTGACGCACCAGTGGAGAATGGACGAAGGAATAGAGTCCCCCGATTGCTGCTCACCTCGTAGTCATATTTGTAAAGGTAAGCAATGTAATCGCCATCCTTCATCCAGGTCTCAAATTTGCCTTCGCCGTCTGTATATAGACTGCAATATTCATCACCACCCATAACGCCGGCCCAGGTGAAAGGCACTAAATTCACTCCATCGCTAATATTGCCATTCACCTTGTAAAGCCTGGCGAGAGACTTTTCAAAAGCAGTTACAACGCCACCCTGAATGGAAATTTCGCCAAGATAACTGGTCTGTTCAAGTTTGTATTCTCTATTCGTGCTGGTTTTCCAGGTGCTGGTCGCAGTATCTGAAAAAGCTGCAAGAATACTGTATTTTCCGGCTTCAAGGGGAATATTCGCATCTGAATTACCAGTTACCAGTCGACCGTCGTCAAGCGTTTGACAGTAAAAAGCCACGCTTGAATTGCCATTGTAATCCTTCATTCCGGGGTGCCCGGGCATGTCATCAGTATCGGTAAATGGAACTATCTTGACCAGCAGGCCGCCGACACCCACACCGGCTTCGTCAACGATTTTGGCCTGCAAAAAGCCTATCTGTTGCGGGTCAAGGTTGAATTCAACCGGAGCGGTCAGAGGTGCCGATGAATCGACAAACACAGTTCTCTTGATCAACGGCATGGTCTGAGAAGCGTAGCGATCCAACTCATCCATAGCGGTAATGCCGCCAATGTCAAAGGTAATTTCATATTTTCCGGTTTCAAGACCAGAAACCATGAAAGTGCCGGGCATGCCAGGGCTGGTTGGGCTTGGCGGAACAGTCGGCCCGGTCGGGGTAGTGGCCTCGGCAGTGAACACGCCTGTTCTGACAATAGAAGAATTCTGAGTGTTAACTACACTGATTCCCACTTTAGACCCCGCAGGAAGGGGCTGGCCATTGTTCAGCAGACGGCCCGCAAATTTGCCGCCGTCAGAAATGTTTATCACATGATTCAGAATGTCGGTGTCGCCGATTGCCATAACGATTTTGAACGGCACAAAACCATTTAGCGGAAAACCGCCGACCGTTGGCCTTTCAGATTCAAGTACATCGATAGCGACCTTCTGGCCTTTTACTGCCTTAAAAGCAAAGCCAGGGTCAGTAAGAAATTCTTTGGTTACTGAATCAAAACCAAAAGCAGCCCAGCTGAGACCGGCAGTACCCGGAACAACCGGATTCATAACCAGTCGACCATTACCAGTAAACGGCGTGCCATTGCGCATGACGTTGCCGGAAACGGTTACAAATTCAGCTGGATCAACAACCAGAGGCTGAGAAAGAACAGTAGTACCGGTTGCATTGAGAGAAATCGGAGCAAACAGCTTTACTGCCTCAGGTTCTTCGCCAACCGGTGGCAAGGCAGCCCTGATAACGAGGCGCTGTGTCGGGTCGGCAAACGGGTAAAAAATCACCCACTTACCCGTCGAATTCTGTTCATACTCATAATTACCGGCAACACCGCCGGAAGAGCCATCCGCATTAAGCAAACCTATCGCCCGGCTATGTTCGATTTCGCCACCGTTGACATCTTGCAGCACGGCCTGAAATGCCGGCTTTTGCGGAAGAACGACTGTCGGGTTAAGTTCTGTTTCGCTGCCAACAGTGAAAGGCTGGTTATAAACATAAGCATAGCACTTGAACTTGGCAGGGTCACCACGGTCAACAACACCATAATTATTAAACCCGGAAAAATACGCACTGTTAACGGACACACGGTAGTTGCCAGGTGAAAGACGGTTGAGAATTTTGCTGGTGCCATCACCAGCAAGATAGGTTTCAGAATACTCAAACCACTGATTGTTTATCTGTTTTTCAACTATGCAACGCGAGCTATTGCTGGGCAAATAATTGGTATCGCCAACTTCTTCGCCCTGGGCACCCAATTTGACCGAAACTGTGGTGCCTGCGCCAGCAGTCAGACTGACTTCAATATTGATGGGTGTGGCTGAAACATTCCGATAAGGATCAATAATAATTGCCGGGGCAAGTGTTTCATTCAACGCGGCTTCGGGAACAAATCTGAATGAATATTGCCCATAAGGCAGATAAATTGAGCCATTGCCGGTTCCGTTCCAATAGGTTGAATACCCGTAAACGTCTTCAAGACGCCCTGAAGAAGTTGAGGGTTGAACGATATTCACAATACCTTTGGTCTGTTTGAACTGCTCAATACTAAACTGATTTAAAGCAGTTCCTGATACAACAAAGGATCTGTAAACATCACTATAGAAATTCTCTACGGTCGATACGTTTTTTTGACCATCGCCATTATAATAGGTCTGAAAAGATTTTCCTGCAGGCCAGTAAAATTCGAAGTAACCTTCAGCGGTAAGACTCGACTGAGTCAAAGTCTGAAAATTCTCCACGAAATATGGGAGACCACTTCTGTTAATAGCAACGTTACCGGAAGTGAATGTGCCGAAACCTGCGACTCCATCAGTTTTGACATTTAGTCGAACTTTGGTGCCATTTTTTAAAACAACGTTAGTCTGAGCGGCCAGAGCCACTGAGTTTGTCATATTAAAAAAACGAGTTACACCATCAAACCAGGTTAATTGCGAGCCTGAAACTGCAGGCGGCACAACCAGATAACTGATATTTGGAGTAGGATTACTTGTTGAGCTTGGAACCGGATATACTTTTTGAAGAGTAACTTTGGCTAGACCATTTGAATTGGTTAAAATTGGACCGGCATAATATTCAGAGCCGTAGTAGTATCTTGAATTGTCCCAGACATAGACTGCCGCTGATTCAACCGGGTTACCGGCGCTGTCGGTAACCAGGAACGGAAATTCACTCGTGGTTATCGGGGACGTCTGGGCAAAGGCCGAGACGGCGGGTAAGAACAGAAGTGCGATGAGCACCAGCAGCATGCGTCTTTTCAGACTACAATTTTGCATCTACCTAACCTCCATATTTTTCATGAACAACCAGATCAAAACAGAACACAAACCAACCAGAAAAAGCTTATAACCAGACATGCGTCTGTGGCCCTGACGGCCAGAAACGTGATTCCTCCTGTATTTCTTTTTTAAGAACTCTTCTTGCGGCTGTATACTTTATCTTTTAAAATCTTACGCCGGCAAAATTTTAAAATCAATAGACAGATGAAGTTTTTTTAAGTCTGGGCAACGAAAAACTCACCAGGCCTTGAAAGATGCGGAAAATCGATTTTTCGCCGGGTCAGACGAGAGATCGAGCTCGGCGACATTTACACCGGCAGAGGCGAGCGCGGCAAAAACCTGCCAGGCGTGCGCCGGGGAAGCCTGATCGATGCCGACCAGAGCCGCCGACTGCCGGCGGCCGGCCAGAGTCAGAGTCGTGCGATTCAGAGTCGGGCTGGCAACTTCGGGCGGCAGAGCGTGAAAAACCCTCTCAAGGGCCGTAACCGCTTCAGAAGAGGCCGCCTGAGCCCGGCTGTCGGAAAGGGCCTTCAACTGCCCGAATTCTTCCAGTTTTTTCTGTAGATCGAGCGCCTGCGTCCGACTCGTTTCCAGAACCCGGTGCGCCAGCTTCAGACGGTCTTCAAGCGGGCGGGTAACCAGATACCAGAACAGAATCAACGGCACCACTAACACGAAAACCAGCAGAGCGCGGCGATCACGCGGGCTGCGTGCGAGCCACCAGGATTTCAGTTTTTCCATGCGGCCTCCAGAACGAAGCTGATACCGCCGTCGACCTGGCGTGATTCAACCGTATTGACCTTCGCAAACAGCCCTGAAGTATCGAGCCGGCCGCGAAAAGTTTCCAGTGCTGCGTAATTGCGGGCCAGACCATTGAGTCTGACCCCGGTATCGCGGGCAGTCAGACGCGTCACCCCGGCCTCACCAGCACCAGAAGCCGGCAAAACCTGCAGCAGTTTTATCCATGGCAGTCGCGGCAGCGTTGCCGCCTCTTTCAGACGTTTTTCAAGTTCGGAAATACTGCGCGAAACCTGAGTCATCGGCTCAACCACCGGAACCCCTGGAAAAACCGCAGAAAACGCCTGCTGCATGTGGTTTCTGGTGCGCTGCGCCGCCCCTTCGGTGATTCTGCACTCAAGCCAGATAAAAAAATGCCAGAAAAATACCCAGAGCAGCAGAACCACCACCCCGGCCGTCAGTGCCAGCCGGCGCAGCCCCTGCCGCCGCAACTGCCGGAAACCCGAAACATCGAGACTTTCGTCTTCCGATGTGAGCAGCGAAGCCAGGCGGCTGTGCAGCGCGGACGGGTCCGAAGCCAGATCAACAACCGCAAGGCCCTCGATCCCCTCGGCAGCCAGCAGCATTTCAACCGGCAGGCCGGCGGCAGACGAAAACAGGCGCTTAACCGCGCAATCATCGTAAAAAATCGCAGTGATTTCTGAAACCGGCGTCTGCAAGCGCACGCAACCACCGGTGATGCCGGTTGTCAGGCATAAATCCGGTATGGCTAATCTCAAATCATTGCCAGCAGCAGCAATAAGCGACGCAAACTGCGGCGGAAACGCCAGCCCGGCGACACGGCAGGCGGTTTCCCCCGATGCGGCAGGCAGAGCCCGCCAGGAAAACAGCCAGTCAGAGCCGACATCGACATAAATGTCAGCGACAAACTGTGGCAGAACGCGCAAAATCTTGACCGGGTCAGAAAACGGCAACTCAACCATGAAAGGCAGGGCAGTCGCAGCAGGCAGAACCAGAATGACTTCGGCGGCGGCAGACGTCGTTTCCGCGCCAACAACCGGCCGCAGAGCTGCTGCACTGAGATCGAAGCAGCTCTGCTGACCGCTCTCATCGGCGAAAATCAGCCTGAAATTCTGACTCATGGAACCTCTATCAACCTTAAAATGCGGCATTGCCCGTCTATTTCACGAAAAACCAGGGCGTCGATGCTGCGAACGCTCTCGCCGACCTGGGCCAGCGCCGTCACCCTGAACCATGAGGTCATCGAAATGAACTTGTTGGTATAGGGCTTCTGAATTCTCCAGTCAAACTTTACGATAAAGTTGGTGAAACCTGCAAGTTCCATGAACGGCCGGGCAGCGAGCAGCTGCGTAAAATATTCTTCGACCCGCTCGCGGCTATAAGTCGGCGGCAGCCCCGGGATCGCCCTGATGACACCCTCAGGTGCGGTATTAAGATTGATGCGGCCGTCACCGTGCACGGTCAGCAGGTCTTCCAGGCCAGGGCGAGTGCCCGAAGCAACCATAAGATCACGGGTAATGCCGGGAATATTGAGCAGTTCGCGAATGTCGGTCAGCGGCCCGTTTCTCGGGGGAAGCAGGCCCGCCTCGAGATAGGCTGATTCTTCGGCACCAAGCGAGCGCGGCGTCAGATCGGCGTCAATGTAATCGAGAATTCGCTGTGCAAGGCGGGTGGCAGCGCCGGTTTTCATTTCTTCGTCGATAATGGTAAATGAAGCGATGATGCCAAGGTCATAAAATTCGAAAAGCGCGGTCAGTTCACCTTCTTCGGCTTTATTAACGAGCATTTTACCCGATTCGTCATCGATACGCACGGCGCAGCTGGCGCCACCAAGCATAAGGGGCTGAGAGAAAGTCTGCTCAGTCATGGTTTTCCAGTTTTCGCTGTATGAGTCGCCAAGGCCGGTGTCCTGAGCGAGAAGGGCCAGTGCGTAATCGAGGGCGCCGCGGGCACCGATACGCATCTGCATTACCGCATCCTGGCGGGCATCGATGCGGGCAAGCAGCCCGGCATTACCCATGAAGCGCAGGTAAAGGGCAATCAGCAGTGCCGACATCAGCAGCACTGCCACCATCGCCACACCCCTAGAATTTCTGTAGAGCCGGGTTTGCATGGGGCAACCAGAAAGCCGTTTCGTAAGATTTTTGCCGGTCGTCATCATCGCGGGTAACAAAACGCAGGGCGATACATTTAGCCGGCGGCAGCACCGACGAAATGCCGGAAACCTGGAACCAGGAAACACCGTCGAAATAAAAAAGCTCGATACCGGCCAGACCTTCGAGAAAATAACTGCGCGATACCGGCGGCAACTCGCTGCCGGCAGCCACCAGTCGGGTTACGGTACGCACCAGTTTGCGTTCACCGGGGTCATATCGCCATTCGACCCGTTTGGCACCACCTGGAATACTGTCGCGCACCAGCAGTTCGTCACGGGTAGTAGTATAGGCAAAGAATTCGTTGCCACCAAGAAAAGTGTAATCGGCGCGACTGTTGTCGAGAAGCATCTCGCCGAGTTCTTTGCGGATAATTTCGCCGCAGAACTCGATTTCGCGGTCGAAGACGCTGACGTCGGCGGCGGTGCGCGAAATCTTCGCCATACCGGTCAACAGGCCGCCGAGCAAAACAAAGAGCACCGCCAGCAATGCCAGGGAGATCAGGGTTTCAACGAGGGTAAAGCCGGCCATATTTTTTGGGGGTCGCTGCATTACGGTCCTTGAGCCAACCCAGACCGGGCGAAAACACTGAAATACCGACATTGCCGGGACTTCGACAGGCTCAGCCACCGGAATCAGGGCCGGGTTATTTTTGTTCATTGCCGGCCTTCTTCTCTTTTGGGGGATGTTGGTACAAAAGCGTTTCGAAAGAGACCTGGTCGTTTTCCCAGCCCTGCTGCCAGGTTACGTTCAGACGGTAACTGAACAGGCCGGGCGGGCGGTTGGCAATCTCTGCCGGCGCCGCAACCGTTTCGTTCCAGCCGTAGCCGGGAAATTCAGCACCAAAAATCCCGGAACGGTGGCCAATAACCAGAGGTTCAACCTGCGCCTGCACCAGGCGGCGCCAGGCGAGATTGCGGGCCAGCGAAGCATTGCGGGCTCTTACCAGACGTCGGGTCAGGTAGTTGGTTCCCTGTGAGAGGGCGCCGGTGACGAGGGTCAGTATCGTCAGTGCCAGCAGCACTTCAACGAGGGTGACACCGGCAGTTTTCTTAACGCGCATGTTTACCGACCCCCGGTGTGGCGAACTGGTCTGATTCTCTGATCAGATTGGCGTCGTAGGCCCTGACGCGCATGATTCTGGTTTCGCCGCTTTCGTTATCGGAAAAGCGCAGCAGCGGCGTCTCACAGAAGCCTTCCGGCATCGTTTGCCAGCCCTTTTCGGGCCATTCAAGGCTGCAGCCGGCCGGTTGGATGACCGGGCGCAGCAGAACGCTCATTACCGGGGTGAAAGTCGCGTTTTCTTCTTTGAGCGGCACGAGTTCGTTCTTTTCGTTGCGTTGAATCTGGTAACGGCGGCCTTCGTAGACTGATTGTTCGAAGGTTTCGCGGCAAAGCAGCGAGACGTCGAAGACGAACTGGTCGAGGCGGTCGCGGCGGATAAAGGCGGCGGCCGACGGCAGAATGACGCCGGCCATCATCGACAGAATGCCGAGAACGACGAGCAGTTCGATCAGGGTAAAGCCCTGGCGGTTATTTGCGGCCAATGTTCCAGTTTTCGATGTCGGCGAATTCGCCTTCACCGCCCTGAACGCCGTCTTTTCCGTAGCTGACCAGGTCGAAGTCAGGCAGTTTAACGCCAGGCGCGAGGTAGATAAAATCGTTACCCCAGGGGTCTTTAGGCAGAATGCCCTTTTCGAGATACGGGCCCTTCCATTTTGCCGGTTGTGGCTCGCTGGTCGGTTTGATAACCAGCGCTTTAAGTGTCTGCTCAGTGGTCGGGTAAAATCCGTTATCGGCATAATAAAGCGCCAGTGCGCTTTCAAGGCTGCGAATCTGCACTTCAGCGGTCTGCCGGCGGGCATCTTCGGTTCGACCCATCAGGCGTGGCAGCACCAGACCGGCCAGTAGACTGAGAATTACGAGAACGACGAGCAGTTCAATGAGAGTAAAACCGCTGCGATTTTTTTTCATGCGCACAAGTACCTCCGGCGAGCCTCTAATTTGAAATATTTATATCACAAACAGAATAGGCAATGCACAAAATGGCATTTACTATTTATTCGCCAGCAGCACACAAGCTGAATTCAAGTGACAGAACACAAGATTGATTACGGCACGTGAATGACAGCCTATTATCAAAGACCTGAACCGGGTTTGGCAAGCAGACGCGGGCGTGTTATCATGCGGGCATGCCAGACGAAAATATGCAAAATCAGAAGGGTACGACGGCCGACGCGGCCAACACCGAAGCCACGGCGAAAGCTGCTGCCGGAACTGCTGCAAGAGAGGCTGAAACAAAGCCTGAGGCTGAGCAGAAAGCAGCGCCACCCAGCCTTGCTGACGACCTGATTCAGCTCGAAAAGCTGAATCTGATGCGGGCGGTGATGCTGCGCCTGCAGGGCGGCAGACATCCTAACGCCGAGATCGATGCGCTGTTGCAGCGGCGGCTTGACCTGCGTCCCGAAAGTTTTCAGGGCCCCTATGCCATCAGGCTTATATGCAGCCTGATGATGATTTTTCTGATATGTATCATCATGTGGGGGATAATCTGGCTGTTGGGCACAGCCATGGAATGGAGCGGTTTTGTCAGACTGATGTCGACCGGCATTGCGACACTTCTGGCCGCAGCGACCGGCATTGCTGTATTTCACCCGGCGTCGGTACCTGATGAAAAGCAGGTTAAAGAGACCATCGCCCGGCGGCTGGCCGAGCTCAAAGATATGGGCGCCAGCGAAAAACCCTCAGAAGTGGTTAAGCCGGCCGAGGTGGCGAGCACTGGCCCGCATACTGCAGCGGCGACGGTCGCAGCCAACGAGCCAGAAGAAGAAGATGCAATCAGTCAGCTTGATGCAGTCGCCCCGGAAACGGTTGCAGCCCCCGAAGAAAAACCAGAATAACAGGTGCATTCCAGGTAAAGTATGAAACTCAGCATAGCGGCCAGAAAAGAGCTGGCCAGCGCCATAATCAAGGTGCTCAAAAAGAAATACCCGGCACCGGAATGCGCCCTGCAACACGAGAACCCCTGGCAGCTGCTGGTTGCCACAATTTTATCGGCCCAATGCACTGACAAACGGGTCAACATGGTAACTCCCGATCTCTTCAAAAGGTTTGCCACTATCGAAGATTTTGCCAAAGCCGGCCAGGAAGAACTCGAAGAGCTGATCAGATCGACCGGGTTTTTCCGCAACAAGGCCAAAAATATCATTGCCTGTGCTCGGGCTCTGATCGAGAATTTCAAAGGCAAAATTCCGCAGACGCTTGCTGAACTGACGAAACTGCCGGGCGTCGGCCGCAAAACCGGCAGTGTTCTGCTTGGCACTGCCTTCGGCAAAGCCGAAGGCATTGTCGTCGACACGCATGTCACACGCCTTTCGCAGCGCATGGGCCTTTCAGACAAAAACGACGCCGAAAAAATAGAGCAGGACCTGCTGCAGATCGTCGACCGGAAATACTGGATCGACTTCTCGCACATGCTGATTCTGCATGGCCGCGAACGCTGCCCGGCACGCAAACCCGACTGTGACGACTGCGAGCTCAATGCAATCTGCCCGAAACTGCTCCAGCCAAGTTGCCGGGGCGCAATATCAGGCTGAACGAGAGCTGTTCAGGAGTTGCTGTAGCTCGGTTTCATATTCTGGGGCATCGAAGCCGATGATCAGGTGAAGAATTCCGCTGCCGGGAGCCATAACTGCTTTAACCTCTGCGGTAATCAAGTCTTTGAAATTGATATCGCCGGCATCA
>Ga0116195_1001109_pt1 | contig 17705 bp, 13 predicted proteins | sample AD_SCU002_MetaG_FD_89881 | JGI IMG/M metagenome (GOLD analysis project Ga0116195, IMG submission 89881) | Active sludge microbial communities of municipal wastewater-treating anaerobic digesters from China - AD_SCU002_MetaG | ecosystem: Engineered > Bioreactor > Anaerobic > Digestate | place...
TCCTTACTTGACAAATGGTAAGAAATCATTTGTTTTTACAGCTTTGAAACATTTATCTCATAACCAATCTTTATGCAAACTATGATTATATCACTTTTATCCCAAAACTATTTGACACTACCTATTCGTATTTTGTAAGAAAGGTGTTCTTCTTGATTTTTTCTTTTTCGATGTTCAAATGGACCCATTTACATAAATTATTGTGATGATGGTTATTCACTTGATACTTAGGAATCGATACAAAATTGTATTTGTCTAAGAAAAACAAGTAATATCTACTATCTTCTTCGACTTTATAAACTTCCTCATATGTTGTAAGAAGTGACCCGCCTTCCCAAGTAAGCAATATTCCTAAGTGATCAATCGTAATCATCACTGGATTCATCTTTTCAATCTCTTTTTTGTAATATTTCTTTCCCTGAAGTTGAACAAAAATCGGACGTAAAAAAGAATAGGTGATCAATCCAAAAATGAATAGTTCATAAAACGGAGTAAGTGTACCCTCAAATCTCGAATACATTGTAATGAGAAGCGTCACAACAACAACACTTGCGAAGATTTTTAGTTTTTCTTCGACTGATTTTTGAAACTTACGATAATAGTACAAAGAAACATACTCTTTTTCCGTATAATACTGCATATAATTGAAGGGTTCTAGTTTTTCTTCTTTCATTTCAACCCCTCCTTTTTTATCAATACTATTTTATCATAGTTCTATAAAACTCTCAAGCATATAAAAAAACTCCTATGTAAATACATAAGAGTTTAAGTAGATTAGAATCTTCCTTTGATGACTTGACTTTCTTGTAAAATTCCAGCTTCAACTAAGGCTCGTTGATACGAAGCAGATTCTCTAGACACACGCACCGTAGCTCCTGAGATTGTTAAGGTAGAATCTTGAACCGTTTGTGTTGCCCCACTTACAGTTCCAAAGAAATTGTTTTCTCCAATACCATTCGCATATCGTTCAATCGTCCAATCAATCAAAGAGGTATATTCGGTAGCATTCTTACCAATTAAGAATTCCCCGATTTGAGCATAGTTTCCTGCCCATCCACCGACTCCAAAATACCCATAGGTGACTGCTTTGGCTTGAGGTAATCCATCGACAAATGTGATGCCAACACTTGTTAATAATTCTTCTACGGTAGACGTTTGCGTCAATGATGCAAACACACCACCATTTTTCATGACTTTACTCCAACCATGCGTATTGAATAATCCCTTAAATTGTAAGGAATCCCATGTAGTTGGTCGAACAAGTGCTCCACCAGCTGTGCGTACCGTTGGAACGACGAATCCATTCCCAATTGTGAAATCTTCTAATGTGGTTTGGTAATCAAAACTTGAATCCAGTCTTACTTCGTACTGGAACCGTGTGGTAGGTTCGACTAATAAGAACGCAACAATGCCATCATTGGACACTGCAGATGCATAAAATGACATCATTTCTGTCGATTGAATGGTAAACATTGAATCACCCTTAACATATGTAGGTGATAAGGTTGCTTGCGTTGGAATCACATTAAAATCAACAATAACATCCGCGGTTTGGTTGATTCTTGAAGTCCAATTTTCTCCTCGTTTAATGAAAAAATTGACGCTAGCCTCTGTAATGACTCCGTTTTTATCTAGCGTTAAAATGGTCTCAATATATTCAGTTGCATTCTCAAACGCAATTCCTTCCACTTCACCTTTCCAAGCATACCCAGTATAGGTTCCCTCATAATTAGGTGAGTTATCTTGTGGTGTACATCCACTGATAACAAGTAGTGAAATAGCGAGTAATAAAACAACAAATGGCTTTGCAAATTTAAACATGTTTGGTCCTCCTTTATTTGCGAACCAATTATACTACATTCTGTTGTTTTATGCTTGAAAAACTATAATTTATTTATAATTATTATAAAAAAGCTCTTTCCTTTTTCGGGAAAGAGCGTTTTAAACTTATTTTGCGATTTTCATTAAGTATTTCGCAGTACGTACAAGTTGAGCAGTGTAGCTCATTTCATTGTCATACCAAGAAATGACTTTAACTAATTGTTTTCCGTCTACTTCCATCAATGTAGTGAAATCACCATCAAACAATGATCCAAAGCTTGAACCAATCACATCGCTTGAAACGATTGGATCTTCTGTGTATCCTAATGTTTCATTCGCAGCCGCTTTGATTGCAGCGTTAACTTCTTCTTTGGTTACGTTACGAGCTGGTTCAAATACCAAGTCAACAACAGATCCAGTAATGGTAGGAACACGCAATGCGATTCCGTCTAATTTTCCTTTTAAAGCAGGAACAACTAGTCCTAATGCACTTGCAGCTCCAGTGGTTGTTGGAACGATGTTTGCAGCAGCAGCACGAACACGACGCGTATAAATACCTTTTGGATGAGGACCATCAAGAGTATTTTGATCGTTTGTGTAAGCATGAACTGTTGTCATGTATCCTTTTACGATACCGAATTTGTCATTTAATACTTTAGCAACTGGTGCTAAACAGTTTGTTGTACAGCTTGCACCTGAAATGATGGTTTCTGTTCCATCAAGAGTTTCATGGTTTACGTTGTAAACAATTGTTTTGATTTTTCCTTTTGCTGGAGCAGAGATAATCACTTTTTTCGCTCCTGCTTGAATATGCCATCCTGCTTTTTCTTCATCGACGAAGAACCCTGTACATTCGATGACAACATCAACATCTAATTCTTTCCATGGTAATAATTTAGGATCTTTTTGTGAGAACACTTTTGTTTCATGTCCATCAACAACAATTGCTCCTTCTTTCCATGAAATTGAGTTTACTTTGTAATTTCCTTGTGCTGTGTCATACTTTAATAAGTATGCCAAGTCTTCTGGTGATGTTAAGTCATTGATTGCAACAATGTCAAAATCTTCTTGACCAAACATTAAACGAAATGCCAAGCGACCAATTCGTCCAAACCCGTTAATAGCAACTTTTACTGCCATTTTTTAAATCCTCCTATGATTTAATTTGTTTTCTACATAGTTATTGTAACATATTATGAAAATTTTGCAATACGTTTGATATTGTAAACGTTCTTAGTTTTCATGCTTTTTCATTAGCGTCTTGTACGATTTAATATAATCGCTAAGAATCTAAGAACTTCCATATACAACCAAATGATATTGACTAAGATTCCAAATCCTGCATACCACTCATACGTTTGATCCATCCCATACTCAACGATTTTTGATGCATTGTCTAAACTAATGAGTACGTATAAGGATGATATCACAACCATAACCGCAGATAGTCCAAATGCAATCGGTGAATCTAGTCCAAACGTATTTAAGTAGAATATTGGATTAATCAAACTAATAATCAGAATGACAAACCCAACAAATAAGCTTCCTAGTAATAATGTAAACATTAATTTTCGGAAAAATGACCCTACACGTACAATTCCTGTGGAATAAAGAACGGTTGCAGTTAAGAAGATAGCCATTGTAACGACCAAAGCTAATACAGCAATTCCACTATAGAATCCTTCATAAAGAGCAGTAACTACTCCTAATACAAGACCTTGTCCAATCGCATAGGGAATGGATAGCGTTCTTGCTTTTGCAGGACTAAAACTTATGACTAATCCAATCACTAATGTGGCAATCGATGTCACAATGAGTAGAATCGGACTAAGCAAGACTGGCAAAAACGAAATTGATAAGATCGCAGTTAATAGCGTTACTCCAATCAAAATCATGGATTTTGTGGTTACACCTTGTAGTGTTGCAGACTCCCCTGTAACCGATTCAAGACGTTCCATACGGCGAAATATCGCATTTGATGTACGAATCATATAAAAATACCCCCTTGATTATAATTTAAATAATTGATGATCTTCTTTTTCTGGTAAATTAGCAAACGCACCAATGCGATCTAATTTTTCCATTAAGGTCGTGTTGATCCGAGTTCGTTTTGCAATGTCTTCCTTGGATGTAAATGGTCGCTCTTTTCTGGCCTCAACAATCGAGGTAGCAACCGAATCTCCAAGAGAATCCATCGTTCGAAATGGTAACAACAATGATTTTTCTTCTTTGTCGATTAAGAAATGGTGTGAATCTGATTTCTCAATGTTGATTTGTCGGAATCTAAATCCTCGTTGTACCATTTCTAATGCAACTTCTAGTGTAATATATTGATCTTCTTCTTTGGTTGTTTGTTTTCGTGCTTTGGTGTTTTGTTCGATTTCAGCCATACGGTTTTTAATTGCTAACCTTCCAGCAGCTAGCACTTCTGGTTCAAACGCTGGTGCACGTCTGCTAAAGAATGCAGCATAGTAATACAAAGGTTTATGAACCTTAAACCAACCAATCCGTAACGCCATGATCACATACGCGGTGGCATGGGCTTTTGGGAACATATATTTAATTTTCTTGCACGAATCAATATACCATGCTGGAATATTGTATTGTTTCATTTCGCGTTCTTGTTCTAAGGTTAAACCTCTTCCTTTACGAACACTTTCCATAATTTGGAACGATAATTTTTGTGGAAGATGACGGTTCATTAAATAAACCATGATGTCATCACGACAACCAATCACATCCTTAAATGGAATGGTTCCAAATGGCGTTTCCCCTTTGACCAAATCACGGGCATTTCCTAACCAAACATCGGTTCCGTGTGAGAGTCCTGATACTTTGATTAGTTCAGAAACACTTGAAGGTAGCGTGTCAGTTAATAATTGACGAACAAATTTGGTTCCAAACTCAGGAATTCCAGCCGTTGCGACAATCGATCCATTTAGTTGTTCACTTGTTAGTCCAATCGACTGTGTCCCTGAAAACAACTTAAGTACATCTTTATCAGCAAGTGGAATTTCATCTACCGATGAAAACTCAAATTCATGTGGATTTTCTTCCACAAAATTCATTAAATGACGAATCATCGTTGGATCGTCATGTCCTAGGATGTCTAGTTTCAGTAAGTTTGATTCAAAACTATGATAGTCGTAATGAGAGGTTCGCCAACTTTGTGTTGTATCATCGGCTGGATATTGGATTGGAATAATATCGGAATATTCGATATGATCGGGAATGACAATGATCCCACCAGGATGTTGACCAGTCGATCGCTTCACCCCAGTTATTTTGCTCGCTAAGCGCTTAATTTCCGCTTCTCTTGCATCTATTCCTTTTTCCTCTAAATATCCCCGCACATACCCATAAGCCGTTCTATCAGCAACCGTACCGATCGTACCTGCACGAAAGGCGTGATCTACCCCAAACATTTCACGACAAAACTCATGGGCTTTTTCTTGATATTCTCCTGAGAAGTTAAGATCAATGTCTGGAACTTTATCCCCTTCAAAACCTAAGAAAGTTTCAAATGGAATGTCTACTCCGTCTTTATCTAACTTCGTGTGACAGGTTGGGCAGTGCATATCTGGTAAGTCGTATCCGACTTCAATCGTTGAAAGTGCAGCCTCTATCTCTGGTGTTATAAACTGATGATAGGTATCTTGTTCGTCCTCACTTAGTTTAAATGCGGTATAGTGGCATCTTGGACAAACATAGTGTGGTGCGAGTGGATTTACTTCGGTAATCTTCATCGCTGTTGCAACAAAACTTGATCCAACCGATCCACGACTTCCAACCACATATCCATCTTCATTCGATTTTTTTACTAACATATGTGAAATATAATAAACAGATGCAAAATTGTTACCAATGATGCTTTTTAATTCTTTTTCCAAACGGTCCACGACATATTGTGGAAGTACTTCTCCATATCTTACCTTAGAGTTGGCATAAGATAGTGCTCTAACTTCTTCCGCCATTGAGGCAATTCCGTACTTTTCATACAAAAAGTCATCACGTGGTGCGAAGAGTTGTTTTGGAAAAAGATCAATCTTAGAAATGGAATTTGCAATTTTTGATGAGTTTGTTACCACAATCTCGTAAGCTAACTCTTTTCCTAAAAAAGCAAATTCAGCTAACATCTCGTCTGTTGTCATGAAGTATTTTGATGGCGCATCTTTGATATCTGCTAGTTCGTGTCTACCTCCACCTGTTCTTAAACTTGTGAAATAGATTTTACGATACATAATGTCTTCTTCATCCAAATGATGAATGTCTCCAGTTGCGACAACTGGTATATTTTTTAGTTTCCCAGCTTCAATGATGCGAAGAATCGTATCTTGAATAAACTCTTTCGTGATGTCTTCTCCGCTTTCTTCTACTATATGATAATAGAATTTTGGTGGTTGAACTTCTAGATAATCATAAAAAGATACTTTTTCAAGCAGTTCTTCCTTGCTTTTTTCAAAGGCTGTTACAAAAATATCACCATTTGCACAACCACTTCCAACAAGAAGTCCGTTTCGATGTTGTTCCAATACCGATTTCAACACCCTTGGTTCTTTGTAAAAATGATTGGTATGCGAATCGGATATGATTTTATTTAAATTCTTTAACCCTTCTTGGGTTTGAGCTAAAATGCTAATATGCCTTGAGAAGGCATACTTAAATGCTTCTTTTGGATCAATCATTGAATTGATGTCTTTGTAATTGGTGATGTTACGATCTTGTAAATCACCTAACATTTTTCGGAAAATGTTTGCTGTTGTTTTCGCATCGCTTAAGGCACGGTGATGTTGTTCTAACTCAACGCGTAACGCTTTTGCAACATATTTTAGTCCAAATAATTTAATTTTTTCATTGTATGCCACTCTAGCAAATTGGAGCGTATCAATCGTTGGGAATTCTTTTTCAAATAACCCCAATCGTTTCATTTGATGGTATACGAGCGAGTTGTCGAATGTGGCGTTGTGAGCAACCAAAATTGCTCCATCGATAAATGCGACAAACTCCGGTAATACTTCATCAATGCTTCTTGCATGTTCAACATCTTCATCGGAAATCGAAGTGATTTCCGTAATCTTTCTTGGAATTGGTCTAGATGGTTTGATGAGTTCGCTAAAACGATCAATCTCAATTCCTTTAACCATTTTGACTGCCCCAATTTCAATGATTTCATGATAATTGGCAGATAACCCCGTTGATTCAATGTCATATATAACGTAGGTTGCATCCTTTAAGGAAATATCCTCATCGGTTAATGCGATTTTATATCTTGCTTCATCAATAAAGTAAGCTTCAACACCAAAGATTGGTTTGATGTTATGTTGCTTGCATAAGGTGGCAAGTTCTGGTAACGCATGAGTATTTCCGTGATCCGTCACTGCGACTGCACTATGGCCAAAATAACTAGCACGTTTGACATATTCCGAAACATCTAGCACACTATCTTGAACACTCATTTTTGTATGAGCATGTAATTCCACTCGTTTTTCTTTGGCATTATCTTTTCTAGTTTGTTTTTTATAATCCCCATACCCAATCAATTCATCTATTTGAACAATCACATCACGAACAAAATTATCGTACATGATTGCTCCATAAACCTTGATGCGTTTTCCTGGAGTAGCGTGGTCTTCATAAAACGATTGAAGCGGTTTATCAACAAATCGTTTGATCGTAATTGAATCAAGTCCATCGGATATGATTGCTTGAAAAATCACATATTGTTTGACGTTATTGAAAGCTGCCTCGATGACTTCTCCTTCTATTTCAACTTTATCGGTATTGTGAATTTGTTTAAACTCCACAACAGCATTCGCAGTTGTTGGAATTTCGGAAATCGCAATCGTCTTAGTTACAGCTTGTTTTCTTCGCTTCGGACCATAGATTGCTCCATTTCCATTATTACCATTTGTCTTTGGAATAGATTGCATTTGAGCCTTTTTATCTAGCAGTTCTTTTTCAGCTTGTTCTTTCAAGATGCGATCTTGTTTTTCCATCGCTTCTAACACAGAAGGTGTATAAATACATTCGCCATAACACAATTTTACAAAGGGTAGTCCGATTCGCTCAAAATATTTCTTAATGAGCGGTTCAGATTCTCTTAACATGTTTTCTTCGTTTTCATTTGGAACAAACACTTTTACTTCGTCTTTTTCATATTCTTTGCGATATTGATCAAAGATTTGAATTGATGCTTTGGTTTTTGATAAGAGTTTGATTCCGGCATTGAAGTACTCACCAATCAGTTCGTCACTCACCTCAAGCAAATCATATGAGTAACGGATAAACAAGCTTTGAACTTCTTCACCATCCACAATTAGCTTTGGTAATTTTTCCTCTAATAATACGAAGTTTTGAACTCGAATTGGTTTTGGAAATTTCAAATACAGCACTATCGTATGGGCACTTTTTCGAACAACTACATTGGTGATTTCACCTTCTCGTAAGTCACTTGAAAGAATGATGCTTGCTTGTTCTAAGATCTCTTGAAATTTTCTTCTTCCATCTCCCATATTACGTGCTCCTTTCTATCATACGCTAGTGTTATTATAACATAGCGTACTTGTTTTTACCACAAATCGACTATTTATAAGTAGAAAAATACCGTTAAAAAATGTAATAAGGTACCGACAATGCAAAACAAATGCCAGACCATATGGGTGAATTTAAATAGTTTTAATGCGTAGAATATTACTCCTACGGTATAACTGACCCCGCCAGCAATCAGTAACCCTAACCCAACATTTCCAAGTCTACCAATTTCACCAATGAAAAACATCACTGGTAACCATCCTAATGCAATGTATAAGGCAAGATGAAGTTTCGCAAACTTCTTAATCCAAATTACTTTGAGGGTGATTCCTGTAAGTGCTAAAAACCACATGACCAAAGCAACATATAACCCTGTGGATCCTTCTAATAGTAACAAAATAAATGGTGTATAACTACCAGCGATTAACACGTAGATACTCGCATGATCAAACCGACGAAATACTTGTTTCGCACTTCGTTTTAACGGAAGCGAATGATATAAGGTGCTCATTAAATAAAGCATAATGATCGAACACGCAAAGATCACGCCACTAACCAAATATCTTGGTTGATCGATTGCATTCATTCCTTTTATGATCAAAAACACCAAAGCAACAATTCCAAGAACTGCTCCTGCACCATGACTGATTGCATTCGCGATTTCTTCACCCAAAGAATAAAACTTCGTTGGAGCAGGTTTGACTTTTTGTGGTTTTCTTCGCTTGATCACTGGGGGAATGACTCCCTCAAATAAATTACATTCTTGCGCATCCCTTAGGATTCTTCTTGCTTTCTTACTCAACAAATCACTGATCTTTCGTCCTTGATAAACAACTGTCTTTTCGCCTCTTAATAGCGTTTCATACTCAACATCTAAGATTGCCTTTGATGTTGTAATCTCATCCATGGAGGGTTTAAACAAAGCATTTGCGAACACTGCTTCTTCTGCTGATTTGACTTTTACTCCACCAAATCCGATTTGTTTTAAATAAGTTAAAGAGTGTTCTGTAAATGCTTCATCACATGCGTCAATCATCACTTTTTGATACTTCGCAGTATCAAGAATTATCTTTTCTTTGATGTAGTGTGCATGATTGAGTTTTGCATCCTTGCTGATTAGCATATCACTCATAATGCTCTGCAAGTCAATATATAGAGCCTCAACTCTGGCATAGCTTGCTATTTGACTAACTTTTTCCATTGAGGCAATCGTATCAATTGAAGCAATGATAGAAAGTTCTCCAAAAGCACATTTTTGATTTGCTTCAAGCTCTCTTAATTTTAAGTTCATTTTGTTTAAGATTACAACATCTGTGTTTTGAATAAAAAACCCTTTGATTGCTTTACAATCGAGTTGTTCTAATGATTTTATCTCATCCTTTGGATGCAGATTATTCACTATGATGTATTTTTTTACTTCCTGTGGAAATATATTAATCTCAGCGATCCCGACAGTTAAAGGGAGAATATACGCATCCACTTTGTTGGAATGTAATGTCGTTGATGCTTGATTTATAAATTGAATGGTACGTAACATAGTGGTTTCCTTTCTAAATTAGTCGTTTGTTTTGTTCAAAATCAAACAACTCAGATGCATCTTCTAACGTAATAGCCCACAATCCAAAGGATCCTTTGTGTTCTTTACAAATACTCACAATATTATCAGTAATCGCATTTAATTCAATCATAGATAACGTCATTTGTTTTCTAGCAATCACTTGGTAATGATATTCAATTCCTAAATATGTTTTAACAGGCAACTCAACATCATAGCTAGATGCTTGCATGATGGTTAATCCAAGGCGATTAATGTCCTTTATCGCACTAAGATATGCTTCTTCGTTTTGAAAAAAGAAGCGAAAATACAAATCTCGGACATCAGTTAGATCGATTTCTTTGCTTAATACCTCCAACTTGTAGGATGTTATCATATATTCAAAATGGAAATCGTTTGGTAGTAAGTTATAAAATGCAATATGGCTCGAGTCAGGCATTACGTTATGAGTAATTGCTGCTTCATCTATCCCCGCATCAATAAATTCTTCAATAATTTGAGGAATAATCACGTCGCTTCCAACATTAGATAGGTAAAAATAGCTATGAATATAACGATTGAATAGATTGATGGTATATCCGATACATATAAACTTCATCGCAATCGAGTAATCGGTAATTGTGTTAATTGCCGATACCACGTTATTGACCCAACCATTTTCTTCAAAAACCTCTTCATTGTCAATTGGAATTTTGATTTTCACTTCTAGTAAAGTATCCGGTTCTAACAACTTAATCACCTTATGGGCCGATAAATCACAAGTGACTGATTCGTTAGGATTTGGGTAGTATGTCACTGGACGAACCGAATACACATTTGAGATCAGTGAAATTGCGGCTTGTTTACTTAAAAATGGATAGATGACATTCGCAAAATGACGAAATCCATCCGCTAAGATATGGATTCTAGTAATCTCGTCTCCTTTGCTAATCAACCAAATTGATTGTTTGTGAGGAATAACATCAATGATATCTTGATAAGCAATTTGTTTCTTTTTCTTCCAAATCGATGTCACAATCATTTCTGTTTGATTGTATTTGATGGTTCGACCAATTGTGAGGGAATAAAATAGTAAACCAAACATCAATGTAATAAACGCAGATATATAAATACTAACATAAATCATTTGTTCAAATGGGTTTTCCTTGCTTAGACCCATAAAAATAGAAAATACAAGTACAAATGTTGACGTACTCCATATAAAGTTAAAGCCTTCAAAATAAAGAGTTCTTGGAACGACAACAAAAGCCCCTGTCTTTTTGTCTTCTACAGGGATTTCGCTTACAAATATATTCTTTTTAGAACGACCTAGTTTTACAAAAAACACGGACATTAAGATAAAAAATATGACCAGTCCAAAGATGGCAGAGGTCAAAAGTTCCAACACTTCACGACTCATGGATAAGCTCCTTCTTGATTGCATTTCTAAAACTTATTTTACGCTAAAATAACCCATTAGTCAACACAAAAGGCAAGTTGATTTGGCTTAAAAAAACCGATTTACCCTAAGATAAATCGGTTTCAAAGATGCTATTCCACTAAATTTGAAATGTAATTTAATTGCCCTAACAATCTCGTTTTAATCGTTTGATTGCTAATTTTCGCGATTTCAAGTTGAAGCTGATCAAGCAATCCTTGATAGTTTGCATCTTCGCCATATGCTAGTCCTGTGTTCGCAAGACTCATTATGGTTGCGTAGTTAAAGGATGTATCTTTTAAAGAATAAAAGTATTCTATCTTATCCAACAAATCTAGCAAGTATGCCTTTGAAATTGCTTCATTTGATGCATTTGGAAGTGCACTGTAGTGTCTTGCTAGTAATGTCATACTACTTGTTAAGGCAGGATTTCCAAACATCGTCTTACTCGAGAAACGCGTCCATCCGTTTGCATAAAGTCGGTTAATCGCATCGATTTGATACGCAGCCGCACCACCATTTCCACCATCGTTTTCAGGGAAAATTCCAGCATTGATCAATGCTTCATCACCAACTACTCCCATCATCGTTGATAGGGTTGTAACAACATAATTTAAGTTTCCACTATAGATCATTGGTTCTAGCTCATCAACCCAACCACGTGTAATCCAATATTCCCAATTTTGAAGATATGTAGTTCTTGCTATATTCGGATTTGGCATGACTGCTGCTGAAATTGAAATTCCAGGTCTTGCTGTTTTGATTGTTGTTGATAACATTTCTACGGTATCGGTTAAAGTTTGCATTTTAAACGCTAGCCAAGCCGTACGAACTGCTTGCGAAGTACGGATTAATGTTTTAAAGTCACCTGTTAAATTTTCATGTTCCATAAATGCATCGATGAATGTTTGTGTATATCCAGAATCATTAATCGCAGATGGATTGGTAATTTCACCACTAAAGGTGTGTAAGTTTCCATTTGGGTAGCGAATAAAATCATACTCTACGCCATCTAGTTCATAGTTTGATGCCAACTCGTGAAACACGTTGTATAAAAAAGTTTGAACATCTGGGTTTGATATGTCTAAGAAATGCATTCCACCAAAACTAGTGCTTCCATGATAAGATAACGTTGCCCAACCACGTTCACTGTAAAACGATGGTAAGAATCCATCTCCAGCAATTAGTGTGTTGGTCCAAGCATATACTTCAATTCCGCGTTTGTGTGCTTCTGCGATAAATGCTTCTAAATAATCTTTATACCCAGTGTAGGTGTGAAATCCTGATAAGGACTGAACTAAAAAATCACTCTTATAAACAGAATATCCACCAAAGTTTGTATTTAAGTATACGCGGTTAAATCCCATTTCTTTGACTTTGTTTAACAAAAGTTGTACTTGAGTTAGATTGCTTTCGGTATAACTACCAGAACGCAGTGGATAATGCCAGAAGGATTTGACTCCAACAGGAACCGATTCTACAAGCAAATAATCAATATCAAGTAGTAAATTTTTCGCTGCGATTTCTTCTGTGAACGAATACTCAAGCGCTAATGCATTGTATGTTTGAATGACAGAACTCATTTTCGCAACAATTGCTTGATAGTCAAGAGGAATTAATTGATTGTTGTATTTGTCAGCAATCTTTAACATCGTTTCATGAATGGTGATACCAAGTCCAATCACACTAGATACATTTGGATCACGATACACAGTTGCTGATTTTTGACTCGCACGATATATGATATAGTCACCCATAGAAATTGTATTTTGAAGATAGGTTGCTGTTGAGGAATGACCCGATAGAATAAATCCTCCACTTGGTAAACTGACCAACACACCTTTTTCAATCACAATCCCACTTGCATCAACCGCTACTTCATATCCGTAAATATTACGTTGATAAATGTTTGTTGCATCGTAATAATGAATTTGGTCGGCTTGACGGAATCCTCCGGAAAAAATGTTAGTGATTGTTGTTAATACACTTGTTTCAAAATTGATTTGATCCTTTAAAATCGATGATGGCAACATCGATGGATACGTTAAACTACTTACATAAGTAGTATACTGAATTCGTTCTGTTGGGTCAGTATCTTTCATGTATAACGCAAAGACTTCGGTGTCGTTCCAAACAAACGTTACATCTTTATCCCATCCTATAAACTCAAATCCAAGTCTAGTAGGAGATGTTGGTAATACTGCCGAAAATCCTTCTTTCACCGATTGGGTATCAATAATGGTCCCATCATGATCTTTAAACGTTACGGTATAATAGGTATAAATTACTTCATAAATTGGTTTCACATCTAAATTAGATAAAATTTCGTCAAACTCGTTGTCCCAACCAATAAAGGTAAATCCAGTTCTAACTGGTGCAGTTGGAGCAGTCACTCCTTCTCCGGGAGATACTGTGAAAGAAGCAATCACTTGATTGTTGTGGTTAAAAAATCGAACAGTATAGGTTACTGGGACTTCATCTTGCGTATACACTGCGGTTACTACAAGATTGCTTTGAACATTGTCAAAACTTTTATCCCAACCTGTAAAGGTATACCCTGTTTTCACTGGTGCAGTTGGGGCAGTTGCATTCATTCCTTCTTCAACCGCAACAGATGCGATCAAGACATTATCGCTATCATAAAAGGATACCGTATAATACACGGTTTCATCGATTGGAGGATTCACCTCACAACCAACAAACACAAAAGCAAAACTTATTAAAAGTAAACTGATTCGAATCATTTGTTTCATTTTTTATTCTCCTACATCTCTAAAAATTACAAAAAATCTATCCTATTATAACACATTTCATCCGTTTTTACAATACTTTATTTCCCATAATGACATAATTTATAACTTCATTTGATATATAATTCATTATATCATAAAATATAGATGTACACAGGTGTGATACAAATTATTATATATCGAAAGGATTTCATCTTTATGCCAAATATCATTACCAAAATAGAAGCATATACGATCCCACCAAAAAACCGACATGCGACTATTTTCCAAACATATCACGATTTACTTCCAAATCAGTCATTTGAACTGATTAACGATTACGATCCACTTCCACTCTACTATCAATTTCAAGCACAGTTTAGTGGACAGTTTTCATGGGAATACTTAGAAAAAGGACCGGACATGTTCCGTGTTCTCATAACAAAAATTGAACTTTAGGAGGATTGAAATGAAACAAATCAGTGTCAATGATACGATTGGATCAATTGTAAATACCTTTCCTACAGCAGCCAACGTGTTTAAGCATCATAAAATTGACTATTGCTGTGGTGGAGATCGTTTTCTAATCGAAGCAATCGTAGAACAAAAATTAAGTGAGGAGAAAGTATTAGCCGACTTGAATCAAGCATATCTTGCATTTCAATCAGCAAGTCAAAATCATGGAACAAATTGGCTTATCGCCCCCATCGATCAACTCGTAACTCATATTCTTAATACTCATCATGCATATCTTTATGTAGCATTACCAAAATTATCAGAATTAACAACAAAAATCTTACGAGCACATGGAACCAATCATCCAGAATTAAGTAAAGTACATAAGTTATTCCATCAACTTAAAGCTGAACTTGATTCTCATTTGATCAAAGAAGAAACGATCCAATATCCGGCAATCGAAGCCTATCTAGCAACAGGTTCGTTAGAACAACTCAAACAAGCAGTTGAAGTAATCAAAGAGCTATCCGATGAACATACTGGCGCAGGAGACGTGCTAAAAACGCTTCGCGATATTACAAAAGATTATTTGGTACCAGAGGATGGATGTAACACTTACCATACAACTTACCGGTTATTAGAAGAACTTGAATCGGATATGTTCACCCATATTCATCTCGAAAATAACATTCTTTTCAAACGATTAGAAAATAGTCTATAAAAAAGAAAAGAGGAAGCAATTTGATGGAATTGCTTCCTTTTTTCATTATGCCCATAATACCCAAATAAGTAGATATCCTGTTAAAACAGCTGCTAAGGTAAATGGTATCCCTAATTTCATAAATTGTTTCGCACTGACTTCGTAACCTTCTCTTCGTAAGATTCCTATACCAGTAATGTTCGCACTCGCACCAATTGGTGTCAAGTTTCCGCCAAGCGTAGCTCCAATTAACAATCCAAAGTATAGTAAGTATGGTTCAATCCCAAGCGATAATGAGATTGCCCCCATAACTGGTAACATGGTTGCAACATACGGGATGTTATCAATAAATGCTGAGAACAAGACAGAAACAAAGACTACAATCGTGAAGATCGCAAATACGTTTCCTTGTGAAATCGATTGAATCAAACGGCTGATCTCGTCAATGATACCAGCTTCTTTGATTCCAGCGATAACAACAAACAACCCTGCAAGTAAAAGTATTGTAAAATAATCAATTTCTTTGATGTTTTCTACAATAGAACTCACACTCTTCATTCGAATCATCTTATAGATAAATCCAATCACCATAATACTCATACAAATAATCCCATTGATTTCATGAGGAGTATTAGGGATAAAGGATGCAACAATCAAGGCTACAATCATCCCTACAAGCATCACAGATGGAAAATATTCGGTAACTTGAGTCAATTCTCCAACTTCTACTTTAGCTTTTTCTTTTCGGAAAACAAGTAGTAAAATTGATGTTGCTGCAATTGCTCCAATTTGAACGACAAAGAACAATCACATTCTTCCTTCAAACCAGAAGAAATCAAGGAAGTTCATATTAGCTGCTCCACCAAGGAGAATTGATGTTGTATCTCCAACTAAGGTTGCAGCTCCTTGTAAGTTAGATGCGATCGCAATCGATATGATTGGAGTCACAGGTGATATCTTTAACTTTCTAGCAATCGTCAACGCAACTGGTGCAATCATCAACACCGTTGCAACGTTATCAATAAATGCTGAAATGATTCCAGCAAATAACGCTAATGATACGATAGCCCATTTCACATTTGGAACTTTTTTAATGATTAAGTCTGCAAGCAAACTTGGCATTTTGGATTCGATGAATAAAGATACAATTCCCATTGTACCTGCAATCATCATTAACACATTCCAATCAAGCCCTTTCCAAGCATCGATTAAAGGTAGTCCAGTAATAATAAAGATACCAGCTGATATCAATGCGATATAGGCTCTGTATTTTGGTAACATTAATAGTAAAACATAGGTGATGATAAAAATAATCAAAGCAGTAAGCATGCGTTTGTCAGTTCCTTTCTCATGTTAGTTATCTCAAGTGATAATTATACACATTACCATTACAATAATCAAGAAATACTATATGATTATATCTTGATTTCATTTCCATAAAAACATATTTAATTATTTTGTTGCGACAACTCCGATTGTTTTAGATGCATTATGATATGGAGTTCCTTGTAGATCTGAGTAAAGTTCTATGTTTGAAAATCCTATCGTTTCTAATTCCTCTTTAATTGTTTTCGCAGTGAATGCTTGGTCCCAAACACGGTATACTTTAATATTGTTTACTGTATCCATCACAATATATTGATCACAGCGAATCTCATTTGGATAAATAAAATGATTTTCCAAACAAATATGCGGATACATACTCCAAAAGTCTGACCCATGACTGGCATACCAAGAACTTGATTCCTTCTTTTCAACATATTGATTGGGTGTAAATACATCAAAGATAAATTTGCCACCAGGTTTTAATGCTTGAAATATTTTTTGTAATAGTGTTAGTCGATTTTGGTGAGATAGTACACCATAATCACAATATATTAGCATCATAACATCAAACTTCTCTTGATAAGATATCATCAAATAGTTTTGATAATGATATGTAATGGTTTGTTGATTCTTCATTGCTTGATTTTTTGCATACTCAATCGAACGTTTCGAAAAATCGATTCCAGTACATTGATAGCCTAGTTGATCGAATAGACTTGTATAAATCCCTGGACCGCATCCTAAATCACATAGCGCTTTGTTCAACGATACTGGAACAATCGATGAAATCCAACCTACTGTTTTTTGAACGACTTCGATTGGGCGGGTTGCAGCATCTAATGTTTCATTTAAATGAGCATCAAGCATTCCTTTTGAAATATGTTCATCATCCCAAAACGGACCACTACTCTCCTCATAGATTGAAGGCCTTTTCGCATACGTTAATATCTTATCTGTCATCCATATTCTCCATTCTAGACTAATTTGTTCTTGTGTATTATACCATATTTCAAGATTTACCTCAATATTTGATTATATCAAAATTGTAAAGGGAGATTGTAAATCTAAATGCAACGAAACAAATAATAAAAGTCCATAGAACCTATGATATAATTAATCTACCAAACAAACATATCAAGGAGGATTCTATGGACCAATTACATTATACCA
>Ga0116195_1001121_pt1 | contig 17576 bp, 12 predicted proteins | sample AD_SCU002_MetaG_FD_89881 | JGI IMG/M metagenome (GOLD analysis project Ga0116195, IMG submission 89881) | Active sludge microbial communities of municipal wastewater-treating anaerobic digesters from China - AD_SCU002_MetaG | ecosystem: Engineered > Bioreactor > Anaerobic > Digestate | place...
TATTTACTTTAATGGTGCACAAGGTGATACAAACCATATAAATGTATTTACTACTCTTGATAAAGCGAATAGGGGCTACGAGCATTCAAAGCATATGGGAAGGTGCATAGCTGGCTCAGTACTTCAAATCTATACAAAAACTACTCTTGTATCATCGGGGCAGATAAGCTTTGACCAGCATAATATAGAAGTTCCTTTAAACCGTGTGGATAAATCAATGATTCCGGAGGCAGAAAAGATAATTGCATTACATGAAGCAGGACGAGATGAAGATATTCCATTTAAAGGAATGGAACTTACAACAGTAGTTGCTGAGGCATATCGCATAAAACGGCTTGAAAATGGGCCTGATACGTTTACTCTTCCTCTTACTGCTATCAGCATTGGTAATGTTTGTATTGCCGGTGTACCTGGTGAGCCGTTTACAGATATCGGACGCAGCATAAAGAGTGGTTCTCCATTTGAAATGACCTTTGTTTGCTGCTGTGCAAATGGCTATGAAGGCTACTATCCTATGCAATCGGCTTATGATGAAGGAGGGTATGAGGCTCGTAGTTCTAAATATAAACCAGGTGTTGCCGAAGCAATTATTGCAGATTCTATAAATTTACTTATGAAACTTAAAAAGGTATAAACTGAATAAATGTTGCTATATAATTTACGATTTGAAAGAACTAACGAAGAATTTGCAAATCGTAAGTTACATCAAGGTAACAGAAGCAGGTTTCAAATATTTTATACCTGTTCTATATAGTCAGGGAAGAAAAAGCATAGAAACATGGGGGCGGTGTTCCTGGAAACATGGAGACGGTTCTTGTGTTTCTTTAATGATGCATAGTTATAGAAAGTCTCATTGCAAAAATGAACTGCGAAGCATTTACAGGGGGTTAATACTAATGTATAAAAGATTAATAGGAAAAAAATTTATAAATACTCCAGTGTATTGGCGATTTATAATTACATATCTTATTATTGTTGTTGCAGTTATAGCTGTGCTAACTCCCATATATTATAAAGCTATGTATATATCGAAAGGAGTTTACCTGCAGGAATCAAACTATGGCCTAATGCGAAGTGCTGATGATTTTGAAAAAACAGTAGAGGCAGTTTGGCGCATTCCAAACACTATGGATCAATCCCTGTATTATACTAAAGTAAAGCTTTTTCGTGATGAAAAATTTACAAATGATTATTATATATATTTGAATCTTACGCGGAATTTCTTTGCACAGCAGTGCTATTCTGTTAATCTTCCGGGAGAGAGCTTCATGCTCTTTACAAACAGTGGGGCAGCAGTAACAAGAAACCGCATTTTCGAATCCATTGAAAATTGTTTTTCAGAACAACTTGTATATGATGAGTTTGGTGTTGACAAGATGATTGAGACAGCAATTAATATGGATAAATTCAAAGCATTTATTCCTGTATCGGGTATTTCAAATAATTATACTGGCAAGTATGATAGATTTCTAACAATTTTAACTCGTCAGACAAACGATAGTGTTGTTATTGGGACGCTTTTTAGTGAGAGCAAGTTGCTTGAGTTGTTCAATATTCCTAATCTTCCGAAAAATACGTTTTTTTATATAAAAGATACGAACAACAATATGCTGATATCTCATAATTTAGAATATGATCCAAATAAAATCAAGGGGGATATGACAGAAATTACATATAGTGGTATTACGTATAGTATATTGCGGCATGTAATGAGCTCTATAGGTTATGAGGTAATAATCGGTATTCCGGATAATTATTTTACTGAGCTGCTTGTTCCTTTAAGAGTATTATATAATAATTACATTATATCAGCTATTATAATAGGTATAATACTAAGTATTATTTTTGCTTTATTCAACTATATACCGCTTAGAAGACTCGTAGACATACCATTGCTGATTAATCGCAACATGAAGAAACCATGTACAAATGAATACCGTTATTTGAGAGAACTTATGGAACATTCAGATTATGAAATACAGAAACTGCGTAGTAGTATTGAGGATATGGATAATACTCTGCGCACAAATCTTTTTATCAGACTGCTGCATGGAAATGTAAATGCTGATGGAGAACGAAGTTTAGCCATGCAGCTTATTCCACAGCTTGCATCGGATTACCGCATTGTTATTATAAAAGCTGATATTTCTGAAGATGGGAAGAATGTTGATTATTTAAGCTTTCTTGTTTATGATCAGTTGCTGCACTTCCTCCCTTCTGATTTTTTATTTGGGCAGTTGGATCGGGCAAAGACAGCAGTACTTATGCCTGATACACAACAAAATTCCAAGCTTTTCTCTGAGGTAATCAGGCAGATAAACAGCAATATCAGTATTCATAATATAACGCTTGCTGCAGGTGTAAGCGAAGCATTTACAGGTATGGATAAGATAAATACTGCTTTTTATCATGCTCAGTTTAGCTTATTTATCAAGGGTGGTGACTTAATCAGCTACTACAAATCCGTACCGGAGAGCGAACCACTGTCAATAGATTTAATTGAATTACAGAAACTTTATGAACTTATTCAAGCAGGCAAGTCATGGGAAGTTGAGGATATGCTGGATGAAACAGCCTTTATATTATTAAATGGTGAGACATATTCCAGCGAGGATGTACGGAAAACTTTCTATATGATGCGTTTCGTTTTTGAATCTGTAATTAATAACATGCAATGTAAATCAGTAGTATTACCTGAATATCGTGAAAATGCTACTGTACAAGAGCTGTTTGCTTCACTGGGGAATATTGCAAATAAAGTAGCTTTGGAATTGGAGGAGAGAAAACGCAATGTAAATTCAGAGCTTAAAAAAGAATTTTTAAATTATATAAATGAGAATTTTTCTAGTAAATCAATATACGCTACAACTATTGCAGATGCTTTGGGTGTATCGGAAAGCTATGTCTATAAACTGGCAAAAGAGTGTACAGGATTTAGTCTTAATGATTATATCAAGAAACTTCGGGCCGAAAAGGCTGCACAACTGCTCAAAACCACGGATCTGTCGGTTGCGAACATATCGGATGCTTGTGGATTTGATGTATTGAAAACATTTTACAGAACATTCAGAAAATACTATGGAATTACACCCAGTCAGTACAGAGAATAATATAAAGTATTACTGTATCGGGTCATTCATTTTTGTCGAAATATGAGATTAAACGTGAGAACGGTCCTCATGTTTCTATACCCATGTTCCTATGACGAAATTGTCACCTGATTTTCAAATTGTCACTGTAAAATTGACGAATTTGTCACTCTAATCTTAGAATGATACTTTAAATTAGACATGAATTAATTTAAAATCATATTAAGTAAGTGAGGGTACCCGACTATACTAAAAGTTTTATTCAATTTCATATTTATGAGGGGGTAAGTACATGAATAAACGTTATATATCAATTATGCTGCTTGTGTGTCTGGTGATTGGAGTGTTCACGAGCTGTTCAGGAAGTGGAAAAAATGTTAATGAAACCGGAAGCAATAATACAAGTAAAACTGAGCAGACTTCAGCCACAGATGACACAAGTGCCAGAATGTCAGATGTACCCGGAATGACCGCTCCTGGTGTTTTACCAATTGTAACCAAACCGGTAAAAATGACCTTAGGCCTGGCACAAAATGCATTTGTTATGGATTATGAGGATAATTATATGACCAAAAGAGTTTTAGATGAAACTGGGATAAGCTTGGATTTCTACCTTTTTCCTACTGCTGAGGCTAATCAGAAGTTTGAAATGATGGTTTCTGCAAACCAAGAGCTTCCTGAAATAATTTTCCTTTATTTTTCGGATGCTGCACGTGCAAATTATGGTAAAAATGGTATTTTAAAACCACTTAACAGTTATTTTAAGAAATACTCACATTTCTATGATTTAGCAGCTATAACCAAGGAGGAACGTAAAAAGATAGAAGCCTTCGGCACATCACCTGATGGCAATATATATGCCTTTCCGACTTATGTAGATACTATTGCAGATATACCAATGTATACATGGTTTATCAATATGCCATGGCTTGATAATGTAGGGCTTGAGATACCTACAACCACTGACGAACTGTATAATGTTTTGAAGACTTTCAAGGAAAGAGATCCAAATAAAAATGGAAAGCCGGATGAAATTCCGCTTATTAGTAGTAATGGCTGGAATGGGGATATTTACTATCTTTTAATTAACTCTTTCATTCACTACAATCCCTCTTATCTATTCAATGTCGAAAATGGTGTTCTCTCTGTTCCTGTTATCACAGAGGAATATCGTGAAGCTCTGCGCTATCTTAACAAACTGGTTAAAGAGGATTTGTTATCGCCTCTGTCATTTACTCTTGATAACGCAGGTCTCAAGGCAATGCTTTCCATCCCTAATGAACAAGATACAATTGTAGGTATGTTTGGCGGCAGTACAACTACTCTTTTTGATTCAGCTAATGAAAAATCTTTTGAATACGAAGGAGCACCTGTGGTGAAAGGTCCTAAGGGTGTCAGTTGGTGTCCCAACAGAATACCAGCTTATATTTATGCTGCTTCTATAACCAAATACTGCAAAAATCCTGAAGCAGCCTTTCGTCTCTTTGACTATTTTACCGAGGAAAAAAGGAGCCTTTCAAATCGTTATGGTGAACCAGGTGTACACTGGATGTACAGGCCTGATGATCCTGAGGCCTTTGATAAAATGTTTCCATATGGTAATGCAGCAGGCTATGAACCACTACATGCCAGAATCCCCGGTGTAGATACTCCGTGGTTAACACAAAATAAAACAATGTGGAACATACAATTTTGCTCTATACTGCCAAATAATGTATACAGTGCTGGCAGCTCTGCATCACCACTGGTTAAATATTATGGTGAAGCGAAAGAAAAAGGAATGTCTCCTGAAAGTCATAGATCATATATATTTAACAAAAGTTGCAAGGATAAAGTCAGCAATATTCCTCCTGAAACTGTAACAACACTTATCTATACAGAAGAGGAAAATGCGGCTATCACTGAAATTTCAAACTCAATTAATACTTATATAAGTGAAAGTCTGGCGCTTTTCTGCACAGGTGGTTTGGATATTGAAAAGGATTGGGACAGCTATGTAAAAAATCTCAAGAGCATGGGTCTTGATCTATATCTCAAAACCGCCCAGACTGCATATGACAGGATGTTCAAATAATCAGAAAGTATATATGCATTTATTCAAAAGGGGTAGTAAAACTGCCCCTTTTGAAATTAAGGTTCAGAGGGGACTGGGAAGGGGTAGCTTATGGATGTTTTAAAGAATAAAATAAAGAAACAAGATACATGGGAAATCTTCAAAAAACGCTGGCAGCTTCATGTATTCATGCTGCTGCCAGTGATATACATATTGATATTCGCTTATTACCCAATGTTCGGAGTTCAGATTGCCTTTAAGGATTTTATGCCTGCGGAAGGTATATGGGGGAGCCAGTGGGTAGGCTTTAAGCATTTTGAAATATTTTTCAAATCTTATCAGTTCGGGAGAGTTATAACCAATACTCTTCGTATCTCGCTTTATTCACTTGTAGTAGGTTTCCCTCTGCCAATAGTGTTTGCACTATTACTAAACACTATACGGAATATGAGATTCAAGAAAATAGTACAGACAATCACATACATACCGCATTTTATTTCGGTAGTAGTACTTGTTGGTATACTAGTGCAAGTTCTAAACCCTGTTACTGGACTTTATGGCAGCATCTACCGCTTATTTAATGGCGCAGGTTACCCGAAAAACATAATGGCATCTCCTGCGGCTTTCACCCATCTCTATGTATGGTCGGGGATATGGCAGCAATTAGGATGGAGTTCCATTATATACGTAGCCGCACTTTCAAATGTTGATCAAGAGCTATACGAAGCTGCTGAAATTGATGGAGCATCCCGTTGGAAGAGAGTTTTACATATAGACCTGCCTAGCATTTTGCCTACTATCGCAATTCTTCTGATTTTACGTGCAGGGTCCATAATGAGTGTTGGTTTTGAAAAGGTCTACCTGATGCAGAACAACTTAAACCTGATGCAATCCGAGGTTATATCTACTTATGTATATAAAGTTGGTATGGCTGCCGGTGGGGGTAATTTCTCCTATGCATCAGCTATAGGATTGTTCAATTCAATTATAAACTGTACTCTTCTAGTTTTTGTAAATGCTGTATCACGTAAATTGAGTGATGAAAACATAAGCCTTTGGTAAGGGAGATGAATGAAATGGATGAAGTTTTGAGAAAAAAAATACAAGATCCAATTGAAGATAAAATACTTTATACGATAGTCTACACAGTATTAATACTTTTTACTTTAACTGTTTTGTATCCGTTAATATATATACTATCAGCTTCTTTTTCTTCAGGCAGTGCAGTGTCAACAGGGCGTGTTGTACTTTGGCCGGTGGAACCAAGTCTTGAGGGGTACAAGGCAGTATTCAGGCATAAACACATTGTTTCCGGATATACTAATACGATTTTTTATACATTTGCCGGAACTTTAATAAATGTAGCAATGACTATGGTTGCGGCATACCCATTATCAAGACGGGATATGCAATTTAAAAAGTTTTATATGTTTCTGTTTGTCTTTACTATGTATTTTGGTGGAGGCCTAATACCTACATATATTCTAATGACACAGATAAAATTTATCAATACAATCTGGGTAATGGTAATCCCTGGTGCGTTAAGTGTCTATAATATGATAGTAACTCGAACCTTTATTATGTCAAACATACCGCAGGAATTACTAGAAGCTGCTCAAATCGACGGCTGTTCAGATGCAAAGTATTTTTTCATAATAGTCTTGCCGTTGTCAAAGGCTATCATTGCGGTTATAACACTATTTTATGCTGTTGGTCACTGGAACTCCTATTTTAATGCATTAATTTATTTGAATGAACCCAAGCGATATCCTCTGCAATTAATTTTGCGTACAATCTTAGTTGCAAATCAAGTCAACTTAAGCGACATTGATGACCCTGAACTTATCGCCGCTAAGCAGGGGCTGGCAGACCTTTTGAAATACTCTCTCATTGTAGTGTCTACAGTGCCAATTCTTGCTTTGTATCCGTTTGTACAAAAGTTTTTTATTAAAGGTGTTATGATAGGATCAATTAAAGGCTAGCAGTTAGGTATTATTAAACAAACATGTATTATTAAGCCATAAATTCAGGCATATAACTGGAATTGCATATCATTAAATCAGGAATGCATTTTACCAGATCAGAAATGTATAATATCAAGCTGACTAAGAAAAATGTCTTTGCCAGGAATGTGAAATGAGAAAAAAATATATATGTATGTTATTTACCAGTAAACAGGATAACACGAATTAGGCAATTTCTCATATCCATGATAAAATATTGCAGAAAATACGCAAATATATGTGTTTATATTTGCCTTGGCACTTACACTTATACTGCTAAAGGGTGTGTATAAATAAAGGTGAGCATAAAAATAGATAGCGCGTTAAATGAAACTGGAAAAGAAGTTCAGATGGCTGGAACTCAGGTAGTTAGAGTACGGATGGCTTTGGATTTAGTAGAAGAGGGAAATGATGATGCAGGTAGTCATGGAAAGCAGGAACGGGTAAGCAGGCAGCTACCTCCGGGTGTAAGCTCCAGGATGCTTTATAAAGATATAGTGGGAATCGCATGGCCTTCTTTTGTTGAGTTGATGCTGACGCAGCTGGCATCTATGGTAGATATGATGATGGTTGGACAACTAGGACCATGGGCTATTTCTTCTGTTGGGTTGACCAATCAACCGAAATTTTTAATGATGGCAATGTTTGTAGCTATGAATGTAGGTGCTACAGCCTTAGTTGCAAGGTATAAAGGAGCAGGTGATAAACAAAAGGCTAATATGGTGCTTCGTCAGGCACTATTACTTACCTTTTTCTTTTCTTTGGTATCATCCATTATTGGTTTTATATATTCTGAATCATTGATACGTTTTATGGGAGCAGCAGATGCAGAAACATTAGCTGGTGGAACTATTTATCTTAAAATACAGTTGGCGGGCTTTGTAGTTATGGCATTGACGAGCACTATAACTGCAACTTTACGCGGGGTTGGCGATTCCAGGACAGCAATGATATATAATCTGATAGCTAATGCAGTAAATGTAGTATTTAATTATTTGTTAATTAATGGACATTTCGGTTTTCCCAGGATGGAAGTTGCCGGTGCATCATTGGCTACTGTCATAGGACAGTGTGTTGCTTTCATATTAGCTATGATTGTCATCTTACGCAAGGAACAATATTTGCATCTGAGCCTTAAGGATGGTTTCAAACCGAACTGGGAGACATTAAAGGCTATATTTAACATAGGTATTCCTGCCATGGTAGAACAATTAGTCATGCGTGCCGGTCTGATTATTTATTCAATAACTGTTGCTTCTCTTGGAACTGTAGCATTTGCAACTCACCAAATATGCATGAATATTCAAGCTATGTCATTTATGAATGGACAGGCTTTTGGGGTTTCTGCCACGTCCTTGATGGGACAGAGCCTTGGCAAAAAGAGGCCGGATATGGCACAGGCATACAGTAGCCGTACAAGACGTATAGGAGCTATGATTTCGATTATTATCGGTATAATATTTTTCTTCTTCGGAAAATCAATTATTGCATTATACAACGACAGTTCACAAGTTATAAATCAAGGGGCAAAAATACTCATGCTGGTGGCACTAATTCAACCGCTCCAATCTTCACAGCTTATACTGACCGGTGCTTTACGGGGTGCAGGAGATACCAGGGCTACAGCTTTTATCATATTTATCACCATTCTATTAGTTCGTCCGGGGCTTGCAATCTTCAGTATTAAGGTATTAGGATGGGGGTTAGAAGGCGCGTGGATCGCACTGGTAGCGGATCAGTCGCTTAGATCCTTACTTGTACTTCTCCGGTATAGTTCTGGTAAATGGAAGACTATAAAGGTATAGGATCGTACGTTTCCTATATATTCACAAAGGTTTTCCCCTGTTCCTTATTGCTCAACATCGCTTATTTGCTGAGCAATTTTGTCATATTCTGCCTTGTCTATATCTGTTCTATCAATTGTTTTGAATAAAGTACCCCAAAGTTCATATAAAAATAGTTGGGTTATATTATCAAAAAGTTTCTGTGTAATGATGTTATCGTTGAACAGCCTATCCAATAATAGACTGAAGAATAAAACCTCTTTTGCTTCTTTGTAGGATCTTGTAATGTCGGTATACTCTTTATAAATCCCACCATCGGAAATAGATGGCAGTTCACTAAGAACACTATTAATAGGAAGAAAATGCACCCCAACTGTTCTGTTTTCTTTAATTGTTAAAATTAAGGGAATAGGTTATAATCATTAGATAGTTGTTCTAAACAATTAATTGTACTAAACAATTATATGTATGTTATGAAGTATAATTACACTAAAAACATATGTTAGGTGGTTGCAGTTATGGGTTATTATTTCAAAGCTGATGAAGTTGATGGAAATTCTTATATACTGGGAAATGATTTTATAGAACGGGTCTGGAAATATGATGGAAGCAGCTTATATACTGTATCAATACTAAACAAACTAAATAATTCCCAGCTAATTAATCAGTCCCAACTAATTAATCAGCATATCAATAATGAAATTGAATTTATCTTCAATGCTAATAAGACTGAATTTTCCTATGAAGGGCTGACATGCAGTATTAGAGCAAAAGATAAGCCATATTTTATGGAGTTGGCTGATGTAAAAGTAACTGAGGTGACAGATTCGATCTATTCTGTACCATATCTTGAGGTTATGTTTTATTTGAAAGATAAAGTTCACAGGGTAGATATTAAAAGATATGCGTTAATATATGAAAATACCCCTGCCATAAAAACATATATGGAAATCCGCACGTGCAATTTCCCCATGGGCGAGTTTTATGACGGGTTTAAGTTAAATATATTGGATAATTACCCGGTAAATCATGACTACGAAGCAGGTGATATGTTTTCTTGTGAATTCTTCACCAGAACGGATCATACAAACCACTTGGTGGAAAAAAGGAAAAATCCTGAAGGTTTTGACAGGGGAAATCTTATTATATATAGCGGTAATAAAACCAGGAGCATTGTTAGCAAAAGTACTGATAATATTAATAAAACTACTAATATAACTACTAATATAACTACTAGTAAAACTTCTAGTAAAACTACTAATAAAACCATTAATAAAAGTGTTAATGAGAGCGGGTTTTTCATACTGAAGGAAAGTCCTTGCTTTTCCGACCAGCGTCCTGAGGCAGAGGGAAATTTCTATATTGGACCAGATGGCATTAAAACCCTTGGATGGGGCATAAGACCTGAAGAGTTCAGGATGAATGAGTTTATGAGAACATATGCATCTGTCATAGGAGTGTTTACCGGAGATAGCAATGACGGGCTTCTTGCATTAAAGAAATATACTCAAGCAAGAGCTGTTATTAAACCTGAGAGGGATTATATGATTATGGCCAATCCATGGGGGGATAGGCAGTGCCTGGAGCACATGGGTGAAGAATTTGTTTTAAATGAAATTGAAGCATGTGCAAAGCTGGGAGCTACTCATTATCAGTTGGATGATGGGTGGCAGAAAAGAGGTAGCCTTAAGCGCCTTTCAGATAATGAAGCTTTAGAAGAAGATTTTTGGGATATGAATATTGAGCGTTTTCCCAGCAAATTTGATAAAATTGCAAAAAAAGCGAAAGAGCTGAATGTTGAGCTTGCTTTATGGTTTGCTCCTGATTTTAACAGGCTTTTCAGAAACTATAAGGAACAGGCTGAATTACTATATAGCATGTATAAAAACTATGGAATTAAAAAATTCAAGATAGATGGTGTAAGCTTAAGAAGCAAAGAAGCTGAAGAAAATCTTGAAAAGCTTCTTAAAATATTAAAAGAAAAGTCCAAAGGAGATATATCTTTTAATCTGGATACAACAAACAACCCAAGAGGCGGGTACTTTATGTTCCAGGAGTATGGAAACGTTTTCCTTGAAAACCGTTATACAGATTGGAGTAATTACTACCCCTGGCTTACTCTAAAAAATCTATGGGATCTTTCTGCATATGTTCCAACTCAAAAACTGCAGATCGAATTTTTAAACATAGACCGAAATAAAGACAAGTATAAAAAAGAGGATATATTGGCACCTGTAAACTATTCCTATGAATATGTTTTTGCTATTACCATGTTTGCAAATCCCCTGTGTTGGTTTGAACCATCAGCCCTGGACAGCGAGCCCATGGAAAGGTACAGTAAAATAATAAGCTTGTATAAGAAATATCGTGATGATATTTTTGAAGGCAGCATATTTCCAATTGGTGACAGACCATCCGGTTATTCCTGGACGGGTTTTCAATCCCACAATTCATCTAAAAACAGAGGATTTATCATTATTTACCGTGAATGCAGTGAAGAATCTGTTTGCAGTATCAAACCGTTATTTATAGAGGGCTTTAATATAGAAATGAGGAGTTTGAGTGATGAAAACGAAAATATAGTAATTAAGGACTATGATGGGAGGGGAATAGATTTCCACCTTGAGAAGCAGAATAGTTTCAGATTGTGTGAGTATATACTTGATTCCAGTAAAAATGAATAATATTATTGTATTATATAAGTGAAAAGTTATTATTTAAAGGAGATGTAAACTGTAACAAAATATATTGACAAGCATAGACATATATGGTAGTATATAGGCAGGAGGTGTTTATGTATGAACACATATAAACCAAATGAATTTGCAGAAATGATAGGTGTGTCAGTTAAAACATTGCAAAGATGGGACAATGATGGCAAATTTAAGGCTTTTAGAAATCCTTCTAATAGAAGGTATTATACTCATAATCAATATGTTGAATATATGGGTAAAATTATTCAAGACAAAGATAAAAGAAAAACCATTATTTATACAAGAGTTTCAACAAATGGGCAAAAAGATGATTTGAAAAATCAGTCTGAATTTTTAAAGCAGTATGCTAATGCAAAAGGTATAATAGTTGATGAAGTATTTGAAGATATTGGCAGTGGCTTAAATTACAATCGTAAAAAATGGAATAAGTTATTAGAAGATTGTATGTTAGGTTTAATAAAGACAATTATTATTTCTAATAAAGATAGATTTATAAGATTTGGATTCGAATGGTTTGAAAGATTTTTAAAATTAAATAGAGTAGAATTAATAGTTGTAAATAATGAAAGTTTGTCGCCACAAGAAGAAATGATACAGGATTTAATTTCAATTATTCATGTTTTTTCTTGTAAAATATATGGTTTAAGAAAATATAAAAATAAGATAAAGGAGGATGAAGAGATTGCTAAAAGCCTACAAAACCGAGATAAATCCCACTGACAAACAAAAACAGAAAATTCGCCAGACTATAGGTGTATGTAGATTCGTTTATAATTTTTATATCTCTCATAATAAAGAAGTTTATGAAAAAGAAAAAAGATTTGTTTCAGGAATGGATTTTTCCAAATGGTTAAACAATGATTTTATTTCTAATAATCCTGAATACAAATGGATTAAAGACGTTGGTAGTAAGGCGGTAAAGCAATCAATAATGAATGCTGAACAGGCTTTTAAAAGGTTTTTCAAAGGACAAAGTAAATTTCCACACTTTAAGAAGAAAAAGAATCAGGATGTAAAAACCTATTTCCCTAAAAATAATAAAACTGATTGGACTGTAGAAAGGCATAGGATAAAAATACCAACATTAGGATTTGTTCAATTAAAAGAAAAAGGTTATATTCCAACCAATAAAAAAGTAACAAGTGGAACAATTTCCTATAAAGCAGGAAGGTATTATGTTTCAGTATTGGTAGATGAAGATATAAAAGTATTAAACAATAATACCAATGAAGGCATAGGAATTGACTTGGGAGTAAAAGATTTAGCAATTGTAAGTAATATTGATAAACCATTTAAAAATATTAATAAAACTAAGAAAACAAAGAAACTGGAAAAGAAATTAAAACGTGAGCAAAGAAAACTTTCAAGGAAATATGAAAGTTTAAAAATAAGAAATAAAAAAGAAGGAGGAAATGCTACTAGACAAAATATCCAAAAACAAGTAGTCAAGGTACAAAAACTTCATAGTACACTTACGAACATAAGAGATAATTATGCAAATCAAGTGGTTAATGAGATAGTAAAAACCAAGCCATCTTATATAACTATAGAAGATTTAAATGTAAGTGGGATGATGAAGAATAAGCATTTAGCAAGAGCAATAGCACAACAAAAGTTTTATCAATTCAAAACTAGGCTTCAAAGCAAATGTGTTCTAAATGGTATAGAATTAAGAATTGTAGATAGATTTTATCCATCAAGTAAAATGTGTAGTGAATGTGGAGCAATTGACAAAACACTTAATCTATCAGACAGAACATATATATGCAAAGAATGTGGATGTGTAATTGATAGGGATAAAAACGCAGCAATAAATCTTGCAAATGCGAAAACGTATAAGATAGCATAATCAAGCCAATATACGTATGTACCGATGGCTAGTCGGGAGTTTAAGCCTTTGGAGTGTTAAACCAAATGTTAGTAGGGTAGTAATATCCGAGAACAGACACGATGAATAAGGAAATTTCTCAATATGGGTATGTTTGTCCATATTTTGAGTAGCAGGCTACATAATATGAGCAATTTTAAAGCAGGTTATGCACGTCTTGATATAACACCGCCGCTTGGTGTAAACATTTCCGGTTATTACGAACAACGTATAGCTGATGGCATACTTGTTAATTTATATGCTTCAGCTGTGGCTGTCAGTGATGGTTCTAATACAGCTGTTGTAATCAGTGCTGATGTTATAGGTATTCCACAGAATAAGATGAATGTTTACCGAAAATCAATAGCTGAGCGCAATTCCATACCTTTTGAGGCTGTATTCATTGCATGTACGCATACACATACCGGGCCTGTAATAGGTAATGATTTATTTCCTGAAGATCCTAATTATAACGATTATCTTCAAAGGCGGTTAAGTGATGTGACAACTTTGGCAATAGAAGATTTAAAGCCTGCATCTGTGAGTGTTGGGCGCAGTGCTGCACCTGGCATTTCTTTTATACGCCGTTTCCGTATGAAAGATGGCAAAATTCAGACAAATCCAGGTGTTGGCAATCAGAATATTCTGGAGCCAATCGGAATTCCTGATGAAACTGTCCAGTTAGCGCGCTTGCATCGTGATAACGCAAAGGAAATACTACTTGTTAATTTCCAGGTCCACCCTGATGTAATAGGCGGTAATAAATTTTCTGCTGATTATCCCCAATTTGTACGTGAAACCCTTGAGAATGCTCTGGATAATGTTCATTGTATTTACTTCAATGGTGCACAAGGTGATACAAACCATATAAATGTATTTACTACTCCCGATAAGGCAAATGGAGGCTATGAGCATTCAAAGCATATGGGAAGATGTATAGCCGGTGCAGTACTTCAAATTTATACTAAAACTACTCCTGTATCATCGGATCAGATAAGATTCGGCCAGCAGACTATTGAAGTTCCTTCAAACCGCGTTGACAAATCATTGATTCCCGATGCTGAAAAGATAATTGCATTACATGAAGCAGGACGGGATACTGATATTCCGTTTAAAGGAATGGAGCTTACAACAGTGGTTGCCGAGGCATACCGCATGAAACGGCTTGAAAATGGACCTGATGCCTTTGACCTGCATCTTACAGCTATCAGCTTTGGCAATGTTACCATTGCCGGTATACCCGGTGAGCCGTTTACCGACATTGGCCGCGGCATAAAGAATGGCTCTCCATTTGAGATGACCTTTGTCTGCTGCTGTGCAAATGGCTATGAGGGATATTATCCTATGCAATCGGCTTATGATGAGGGAGGCTATGAAGCCCGCAGCTCCAAATTCAAGCCAGGTGTTGCCGAAGCAATTATTGCAGGTTCTATAGGTTTACTTAAGAAGCTTAAAAAATGTATAAATTGAATGTATGAAGTCAAAGCAATAAAGTATAAACTGAAGCAGTATCAGTTTACATAATTTAATAGTACAAGTTACTATAGTTGCTATTTCAGAATAGTGGGTTTAATTTATTACTGCAGGATAACTGTAGTATAAGATAACTATAGGTTAATTGAATATGCGATGTAAATAAAAAATCTTTATATGTAGAAGATAAATTCTATGTATAAAGATTTTTAAATTCTTGAAAAAAGTATTTTTAGGAAACACAGCGGGAATCCTCTCTATTTTAATCTATTCTTTACCCATATCATTGGAATAGTCTTCCGGATGAATAACTAACCACAGTTGAGAAATGTCCTCCAACCGTTGCATACCCCGCCAGAGTGTTTTAACTCCTGGATCTCCATCGCTTTTTCTAGCTAAAAATCCACCTAATTTAGATAGAAGAAGAACAGCTTCTTTCAAAGTAGGAGGAGTGTCTGGAGGGGTAGACATTTTATTGACCATACTATAAAGAGCTTTCCACTCATATTTTTTAAGGATAATATCACATCGTATATCTGGATTTGTTCTTGACTTATAAGAGAGAAAAAGGAGCTTCCATGCGATAATTGAATATATCACGAGTACATTATAAAGTCGTTCAACAGTTTCAAACTGTCGGTCTTCAATCTTACAACCGCTTTTTAAAGTGAAATGGAAACGCTCTATTTTCCACCTTTGTTTATACCAATTAATCTTTTCTATTACATCTTCTAACGAACTTGTTGAATGTGATGTTAATAATAACCATTCTATTGGTTTCGCTGAATCCTTAGGATGGTCAGCTTCCTTGGCTAATATTGCATATAATTTCAAATTTGATAATGTTTTATCGCTTTTACGGTGTAAAGGTGGTTTAATAATCACTGAACAATATCTAACACTAAGTTTAGCTTCACGAGGTGGTTTTTCATTCTCTATATCTCTTGGAATTTGGACTAGAATTTCTCCAGCTACCGGACTCGCTTCAACTTCAGATTTTAGCAAATTATGTTCTCCAACAATTAACCTGTTTTGAGCAACTCTTATTAGAAAATGTTTTCCTTCTAGTAAAACTTTATTGATAAAGTCATATATATCAGCTTCACGGTCACACACCGTAACTACATTAATACTATCAGGAATACCCTGCAAGCTGCGGTCTAATGCTTTAAGCCACTTACCACTCTCCTTATTCTCAATAGAAAGTTGATTACGTTTTGACGTTTTACCCCAGTCGTTAGGAGCACGAGTCCAGGCATGCTGATCTAAAAGCCCAAGAGGAGTACCTTCAGGCGTAATTGCCAGTGTTGAGTGTACTAGTAAACCTCTCTGATACTTTTTCTTTGAACAAAGCCCAATGCCTTCAATACTGGGGTGATCAGTATAGTCCAACATAGTTGTATCTTGAACTGCAAGAACAATATCACGTCCTTTCATTCTCTCTATAGTTTGCTGTTTATGGCCCATCATTAATATCTCTGGCGTTATATTATCATTATCTATCAGCCTATAGGTAGCCTTTGTTTCTGACCATTTACCACAAGCTTCTGGAATTGACTTTTCTGGATGCTTTGCTAAATGCTCAGTACTTTTTATTAAGCGTTTAACAAGACGTTCATCTCGTATTGCAACAGTCTGAAATTCGTTTGATACCCAGCTGACACTGCAATTATTTACACACATATATTACCCCTTATTTATTGTATATTATAATTATTGTAGAGATAGTATTATACCAAATACTTTATGTCAACCAGTAATATTTAGTCGCCTTAACATCTTTTGTAATAATCACCCATACTTATGGGTAAAGAATAGATTTTAATGGAGCAGATGAAAGCTGTGGTTTCGGTACGAAACTTTACCATATGTAGATGTTAAAAAAATCTGTAAAATACTTAAATAATAATTATTTGTATTGATTATATATATACAATATGATATACTATATGTATGAATAAAAACAATATCAAACATGCTAGAACTTGCGTATACAATGTAAATTATCATATGGTGTGGAGCGTAAAATATAGAAGAGCGGTGTTGAAAGGAGGTATTGATGAACGCTTAAAAGCATTATTTGAAGAAGTAGCTGCTGACAAAGGTTTTACAATTCACACAATGGAAGTAATGCCTGATCATGTATATGTATTTGCTTCTGCACACCCGAAAATATCACCATCATATATTGTCAAAATGTTGAAGGGAATCAGTGCGAGAAAGTTATTTATAGAGTATCCTGAATTAAAGACTAAACTATGGGGCGGTAACCTTTGGAACTCATCATTTTATATTGAAACTATAGGCTCAATTTCTGAAGAAGCAATACAAAAATACATTGAAAACCAAAAGCTAAAGGAGTAGTAACGTTGAAACTTCCAAAGAAGAATACCAACTTAATACAGAGAGTTATCAAATTTGAGTTAACCCCGGGTAAAACCCAGAAAATCGTACTTGATACATTGACATACGCAGCATCAAAGCTCTGGAATGTGGCCAATTATGAGATCATGAACTGGACCAGGGAAAGCGGTGTACCCTATCCTGATTGGTATGAACAGAAAAAGCAGCTGAAAGATCATTTCTGGTATAA
>Ga0116195_1001134_pt1 | contig 17431 bp, 14 predicted proteins | sample AD_SCU002_MetaG_FD_89881 | JGI IMG/M metagenome (GOLD analysis project Ga0116195, IMG submission 89881) | Active sludge microbial communities of municipal wastewater-treating anaerobic digesters from China - AD_SCU002_MetaG | ecosystem: Engineered > Bioreactor > Anaerobic > Digestate | place...
CCACGCCCTCCACCGTCATCGCGGACGAGGGATGGACGAAACCCAGTCGCGCCACCGTCTGTCGCCTCCCGGGCTTCACGCGTGTACTGAGCCCGGACAACTCACCCTGCGGCAGCGCGGTGGAGTACTCCTCCGGCCGGAAAAAATACACTCCCTCCCCGGTGAACGCCACCTTGTCCTCGCCACGAATCGCCCCGAAACGCACACCCTCTTCCCATTGCCCCGTATTCTCCGCGAACAGCAACGGGAAGCGCAAACGCGCAACGGTGCTGGAATCGGGGGATGTGGCGCGGGCGTGGCACAGAGGGAGTACCGCGAGCAGAAGCAGGCAGAGCATCGTCCGCGCACCCCTCTTCCCACTCCAAGAGCGCATGAATGAAATGGCTACAGCGCGACGCGAGGTGCGGGCGTTGTGCGCATTGACGGCGAATCCGGTCGATGACAGCATCGCGACTCCAGCGGTACAGGCAACGCATCGATGCCGCTTTGCGCGCAGCGTTCCTCCCGGATCGTTGCCGCAGGGCATCGTTTTCAACATGTAATACCGGATTGTACGAGAAAGAGGGATGAATGTCAAGTGCTGTGTGCGGGGGCGGGAAGTCGGTCTCCCGGGCTGGCTGAGTTCGGGATACATTTGAAGAGATGAAAGAGAGCGAAGAGAGCGGAGAGGAATTGTTGAGGGCGCTTCCCGCTCGATCGGCGCGCCCCGCCGCAATCGAGTTAACGCAAGGGCCCAGAGACGCAAAGCCGCGATTCCTCTGAGCCCGCCGTGTTCGCGAAGCCCTCCGGGTACTCTGTGTTCCCGCGAAGCCCTCTGAGTTCTCTGTGTTTCCGCGTAGCGCTCCGGGCTCTCCGTGTCAGCGAAGCGCCCCTCCTTACTCTCCTATACTCCTTACTCTCATTCTTCACCGTGTTCGCGAAGACGGCTGCTTACTCTGGTACTCAATTGTTTTTCCCCGGCCCCGGCGATATATTTCAAAGAATGTGGTGCGACGCATGAAAGCTGAAGTCCTTTCGATCGGCGACGAACTTCTCATCGGCCAGGTGATCAACAGCAATGCCGCCTGGATAGGCGAACAGCTCGCCCGCATCGGTATTTCCGTCGGCCGAATGACGACGGTGGGAGACTCTCTCGACGATATCCTGCAGGCATTCGAACGCGCGCGCAGCGAATGTGCCGTGGTAATCGTGACCGGCGGCCTGGGTCCGACGCATGACGACCGCACACGCGAAGCGGTGCTGCGTTTTTTCAACACCGGCCTCCGCCTGGATGAAGATGCGCTGACGGATATCGAGCGCTTTTTCGCCGAACGGAAACGTCCCCTTTCCGACCGCAACCGCGACCAGGCCATGGTGCCTGCTCTCGCCCGCACGCTGCGCAACATGCGCGGCACCGCTCCCGGCTATCACATCAGCGACGATCGCGGGCAGTTCTTTGTGCTCCCCGGCGTGCCCACTGAAATGAAGGGCATGATGGAACGGGACATTCTCCCGCTCCTGGCCTCCGCAGCTCCCACGCCCCGGGCGGTCATCACGGTGCTCAGCACCGGTATCCCCGAATCCACACTGGCGGACACACTCGAAGGCATCGACACGCTGTTGCCCGATACGGCAGTGGCCTTTCTGCCATCCCTGCACGGCGTGCGCTTGCGTCTCACCGCTACGCGCGACACCGCCGACGCCGCCCGGCATGCGGTGGATACGCTCGCGGACTTCGTCCTCACCCGCGTGGGTGAACACGTGTACGGACGCGATACCGAGAGTATGGAACAGGTGCTCGTCGCCCTGTTGCGCGCGCAGGGGAAATTGCTGGCGGTGGCGGAGTCCTGCACCGGCGGCCTGATCACCGACCGTCTCACCAACGTGCCCGGCAGCAGCGATTGCCTGGAGCGCGGTGTGGTGGCCTACAGCAACCGCTGCAAAAGCGACATGCTGGGCGTGCCTCCGCTGCTTATCGCCGAGCATGGGGCGGTGAGTCGCGAAGTGGCCGAAGCCATGGCCGAGGGCGTGCGGCTGCGCGCCGGCACCGACATCGGCATCTCCACCACGGGTGTCGCCGGACCCTCCGGCGGTTCCGATGAAAAACCCGTCGGCCTGGTGTGGATCGGCATCAGCAGTCCCGATGGCACCGAAGCCCGCGCCTTCCACTTCGGGACCGACCGCCTCACGGTAAAGGCCCGCGCGGCACAAGCGGCCCTCGACGCGGTGCGGCGCCTGCTGCTGCATCTCCCCCTGTTTTCGACACAGTAAACGCGGAATCCCATGACCATCAAACATCACATCATCGACGAATTCGGCTTCGACCGCATGATCTCCCGTCTCGTGCATGAAATCCTCGAACGCAATCAGGGCATGGGCGATCTGGCCATCATCGGACTCCGCACCCGCGGCGAATTCGTGGCGCGCCGCCTCGCCGAACGCATCGCGCACATCGAAGGCGAAACCCCGCCCCTCGGCGTGCTGGACGTGACTCTGTACCGCGACGACTTGCGGCAACACCTGCGCCAACCCGAAGTGCGCGCCACCGACATCCTGTTCGACATCACGGATAAAAACATCCTGCTTGTCGACGACGTGCTGTTCACCGGTCGCACTGTGCGTTCGGCGCTGGACGCGTTGATGGACATCGGCCGCGCACGCACCATTCAACTGGTGGTGCTCGTGGATCGCGGCCACCGCGAGTTGCCCATACGCGCCGACTTCATCGGCAAAAACATCACCACGTCGCGCGGCGAGGAAATCCGCGTGCGCCTCAAGGAAGTCGACGGCGTCGATGCCATCGACCTGGTTTCCACCGAATCGTAATTCACCACCAGTCCATCGGAATCCCATGTCATCCCTATCCATCCGACATCTCCTCGGTCTGGACGGCGTCCCACGCGAGGACATTCAGCTCATCCTCGACTCGTCCGACACCTTCCTCGAGATTCTCGACCGTCCGATCAAGAAGGTTCCCACACTGCAGGGCAAGACGGTCGTCAATCTGTTTTTCGAGAACAGCACGCGCACGCGCGTTTCCTTCGAACTCGCGGAGCGCCGCCTTTCGGCCGATGTGGTCAATTTCGCGGCCAGCAGCAGCAGCGTGAGCAAAGGCGAAACGCTGCTCGATACCGCGCGCAACATCGAAGCGATGAAAGTCGACATCATCGTGATGCGGCATTCCGCCGCCGGCGCGGGACATTTCCTCAGCGAGCGCTGCACCAGCCGCTTCATCAATGCCGGCGACGGCTCGCACGAGCATCCCACGCAGGCACTGCTCGACATGTACACCATCCGTCAGAAGCACGCTTCGCTCGAAGGGCTGCGCGTGTGCATCATCGGCGACATCGCGCATTCGCGCGTGGCCATGTCGAACATCTACGGCCTGCTGAGCATGGGCGCCGAAGTGGCCGTCTGCGGCCCGAGCAGCATGATCCCCTACCGACTCGAACAGCTCGGTGTGCGGGTGTTCAGCGACATCGACGAAGCGCTGCGCTTCAGCGATGTGATCAATGTGCTGCGCATTCAGCTCGAGCGCGATGCGGGAGCGAATTTCCCCAGCGTCCGCGAATATCTCAACTATTTCGGCATCACGCGCCGCCGTCTTGACAAGCTCGGCCGCGACATCACCATTCTCCATCCCGGTCCCATCAACCGCGGCGTGGAAATCGAATCGGAAGTGGCGGACGGACCGTACTCGGTCATTCTCCCGCAGGTCACCAACGGTGTGGCCATTCGCATGGCAGTGTTGTATCTCATCGGAACTTCGGCGGAGTAAGGCATGGCAGCGCATCTTTTTACCAACGGACATATCGTCGATCCCGTCACCGGCATCGACACGCAACTGGACATTCTCGTGGTGGACGGCATCATCGAACGCATCGGCGCGGGTCTGCCGGCGGGTAACGCCGAGGTGATCGCGCTCGATGGCAAGCATGTGCTGCCGGGATTCTGCGACATGCATGTGCATTTCCGCGAGCCGGGCTTCGAATACAAGGAAGACACGCGCAGTGGCGCGGCTTCGGCCGCCGCCGGCGGCTTCACCGCCGTGGCTTGCATGCCCAACACCGATCCACCCATCGACAACGCCGGTACGGTGGCCTTTCTCTACAAGCAGGCCCAGGGTCTGGCCGTGGATGTGTACCCCATCGGCTGCGTGACCAAGGGTCGCAAAGGCGAATCCATCGCGCCCATGCTGGAATTGCGCGACGCGGGCGTGGTGGCGTTTTCGGATGACGGCTCTCCCATTTCCAACACCAAGGTGCTGCGCATCGCGTTGGAATACGCGTCGATGTTGAACGTGCCGATCATTCAACACGCCGAGGATCCCCTGCTGTTCAAAGGTGGCGCGATGAACGAGAGCATCGTGTCGACGCAGCTCGGCCTGCCGTCCATCTCCCGTCTGTCGGAAGACACCGTGGTGATGCGCGATCTCGAATTCACCGCCTACGTCAACGGCCGCTATCATCTCGCGCACATGAGTACCGCGGGCGCGGCCGACGCCGTGCGACTGGCCAAAACGCGCGGACTACGCGTCACGAGCGAAGTGGCGCCGCATCATTTCTCGCTCACCGACGAGGCCTTGCGCAGCTACGATTCGAATTATAAAATGAATCCGCCCCTTCGCACTGCCGAGGATGTGCGCGCCATGAAGGAAGCGCTGCGCGACGGCACCGCCGACGCCATCGCCACCGATCATGCTCCGCATGCCATCCATGAAAAAGAAGTGGAATTCGTGTATGCCCCCTTCGGCATCGTGGGCCTGGAAACCGCCTTCGGCCTGTCGGTGACGGAGCTGCTGCTGGAGCAGTGGCTGACTTTGCCGCAGCTCGTGGAAAAGCTCTCCACCAATCCCCGCCGTATTCTCGGTCTCGACGACATTCGGATCGAAGCGGGCAGCAAGGCCAATCTGACCTTCGTGGACCTGGCGGCACAGTGGACGGTGGACGTGGAGCGCTTCCGCTCGAAGTCGCGCAACAGTCCTTTCCACGGACGCGTGCTCACCGGACGCACGCTCGGCATTTACAACAACGGACAATACGTCCCGAGCACCTGAAGCGGCGGTGCTGTTTCTGGAACTTCAACCGCCGGATTTCGTACAAGGAGATTGTGTGTCAATTTCCATCGATGAATCAACGACGATCCAACATTCATAAAGGTGTTCCATGAAACATTCCGTACTTCTTGCCCTGTCCTTCCTCCTCCTTGTCGCATGCTCGAAAAAGCAGGAACAGGACAGCATTTATCCGGAAAAAACCGGCACGGCATCGACCACGGTGTCGGGTGAAATCATCGCCGGCGATCTCGGCTACATCGTCGAGGGCGCCACGCTGAGCGAGGACGCTTCCAAGGCCGAATTCAGCATCAAAGGCCTGGTGGGATTATCGAAAGGCAGCGGCAATGTGCTCATCGTGCGCACGCAGACCGAGGACGGCGGCACGGAGCTTCTGGCCCTGCAATTCCCCGGCTTCGCCGAAGGAACGAAGGTGGATTTCGCCGCCGATGACAAGCGCGCCGGATTCTGGGTGTTCGGTCTCAAGGACAAGAAGGAAGTGATGAGCCGTACCGGCAGCATCGCCGGCACGGTACGCCTGGTGAAGCAGGCGCCCGCAACCATCACCCTCGGCTTGAATCGCGAGGTGGTGAGTGGCATCGGCGAAATGGAGATCGTGGTGAGCGGCATTGACGGTGGCGGTCTCAAGGTGCAGGCAGAGAAAAAATACGCCGCGCGCTTCGAGCTTCCCATGATCACCCTCGATGAACTCTCGCGCATCAATCAGCCGATCTGAGCCACACCCCATCGGCCTGCACGGCACGCCGTGCGCAAAACAGCAGCCCCCCGTTTCAGACGAAACGGGGGGCTTTTTTCATCGACGCGGCGCTGTTGAGGCGCGGCACATCACCAGCCGAGAACGTAGGCGAAGATCAGAGGCGCCACGATGGTGGCATCGGACTCGATGATGTACTTCGGCGTATCGATGCCGAGTTTGCCCCAGGTGATTTTCTCGTTGGGCACGGCGCCGGAATACGAACCGTAGCTGGTGGTGGAATCGCTGATCTGGCAGAAGTACGCCCACAGCGGCACATTGTCGCGCTGCAAATCCTGATGCAGCATGGGAACGACGCAAATCGGGAAATCGCCCGCGATGCCGCCGCCGATCTGGAAAAATCCGAGCGGCCGCTGCGCCGTGAATTCCGTGTAGAACTCCGCAAGTGTCATCATATACTCGATGCCGGTGCGCACGGTATGCACATTGCGCACGTCGCCCGCAATGCAATGCCCGGCGTACATGTTGCCGAGTGTGCTGTCTTCCCAACCCGGCACGATAATGGGCAGGTTTTTCTCCGCCGCGGCCATGAGCCAGGAATCCTTGGGGTCGATCTGATAGTACTCCTTCAGCTTGCCTTTCAAGAGGATGCGATAGAAGAACTCGTGCGGAAAATACCGCTCGCCCTTGGCATCGGCCTCCATCCACTCCTCCAGCACTGCGCGCTCGAGGCGACGCATCGCCTCTTCTTCCGGTATGCAGGTATCGGTCACGCGATTCATGTGCCGCTTCAGCAAGCCATGCTCCATCTCCGGCGTGAGATCGCGATAATGCGGGATGCGCTCGTAAAAATCATGCGCCACCAGATTGAAAATGTCCTCTTCCAGATTTGCACCCGTGCAGGTGATGATCTGCACCTTGTCCTGGCGGATCATTTCGGCAAGAGACAATCCCAATTCCGCCGTGCTCATTGCTCCGGCGAGTGTTACCATCATCGCTCCCCCGTCCTCGATGAGCTTCTTGTAGCCCTTCGCGGCATCCACCAGCGCGGCGGCGTTGAAATGACGGTAATGATAGGTGATGAAATCGCTTATGCTGTGATGACTCATGGAAATGCGCTGATGCTGTGATACAAACAACCTTGTAGAATAGCGGTTTGCGTGGAGAGAATCAAATAACAATGAGAGTAATGAGATGGTGAGGGTAATGAGGGATAACACCGAGCTTCACGTGAACACAGTGTACACAGAGCGCTACGTGTACACCGAGCTCCGCTATCACAGAGAACCCGGAGGGTTTCGCCAACACTGAGAGCCCGGAGGAATCGCGGCTGCGCGTCCCTGCGGCTTTGCGTTGACTCAATTACCGCGGCGCGCACGGATCGAGCGGGCCGCGCCCTCAACCCATCCTCTGCGCTCTCCGTGCTCTCCGCGCTCTCTTCGAATGTATCACGTCCTCAGCCAGCCGGCAGGATTCGAGCGGGAAGCAACCTCAAACATTCCTCTGCGCTCTCCGTGCTCTCTGCGCTCTCTTTAAATGTATCCCGCACTCAGCCAATCCGCTCACTCCACAACGATCAGCAGCGCGCTCGAGACCACCCCCTCCGCCGACCACACGGTAAGCACGTGGGAGCCGGCGGGAAGCGCGTCGAGGCGCAGCGTGCCGGGCGAATCGGCGTGCCGCTCGCGGATGATGCGGCCAAGAGCGTCGAACACGCGCAGCGTCGCAGGGGCGGACAACTCCACCTGCACGCTGCCACGGGAAGGATTGGGCCAGAGGCGCAGTTCCTTGCCTCCGGGGCGGACATTGTCCAGCACCAGCTCCGGACCGCGATGCACGGCTCCGCTGAAGTCGTGCTGGAGAAGGTGGTACGTCATGCGATGCCAGGCAGCGGGCGCCATGTCCAGAACTTCATAGTCCACCGCGATGCGGCTGTCGCCCCGTCCCGGCACGAATCGCCGCGTCTCGTATGCGCCGCCGTCCACCGAGCGCAGCACGGCAAAGCCGTGGTTGTCGCTCTCGCTTTCCGTGCGCCAACGCAGCAACACCGCGCCGTCGAGCGCGGTGGCGGTAAAAGAGACCAGCTCCACCGGAATCACGCCCAACTCGTCGGCACCCACATCCCAGCCCGTACCCACGGGCCGCGTCTGTCCTTCGAAATCCGTGGGCACGTCCTGCGGCAGCGCGCTTCCCGCATCCACGGCCTGAGAGGAACCGCGCAGATGCAGGTCGAGCTGCGCGTACGTTCCCGTGGCCTGCTGGAAGTCTCCCGCCACAGCTGCGAGATTGGCCGACGAGCCCTGCAGTGTCGCTCCATCCCGCAAGCGCAGCACGGGTTCGTTGGGATTGGAGGCCGCGCGCAGCACCAGATTGTTGCGCACATCCCCCGTGCTCTGTTGAAAGCGGAGTTGAATGGTCAGTTCGCACTCGAACAGCGTGTTGTTGTAAATGCGGCAATTCACGCCTTTGTTGATGTAAATGCCCGCATCGGTGCAGCGCATGATGATGTTGTTGCGGATGATGCCGTTGCGATGCTCGTAGCTCTGATCATTGTCGCGGAAATATGCCGCGCCCGTGCCGCCCCCGCCGAAGGAGGCACCGATGAAGCAATTCTCGAAACGGTTGCCTTCGATAATCGTGTTGGAACTGTTGCCTTTGGTGAAAATCGCGTACGCCGGATTCCCTCCCTTTTGCACATTCACAAAACGGCTGTTGCGGATAATCCAGTCGTTCACGCCCACGCCATCCACGCCTTCCACCACCGAACGCGTGCCGCCGCTGCTCTGCGTGAAGCCGATGTCGCAGCTGTCGATCAGCAGACGATCGGGATAGGTTCCCGCAGTGGGATCGCTCGTTCCCTTCACCCCCGACTCGCCGTGATCCCGCATCACCACGTTGATCAGCGCGCAATCGGTGGACGCATGATCGAATTTGAAGCCGTGATAGTAGCTGTTGCGCACGGTGAGATCGCGAAAGGTCCACAGCGGCGCATTGTCGAGGTTGAACACCATCTGCACATTCTGATTGTCCTGTCCCTGCCCTTCCACAATCACATCCGCGGGATTGCCCGTGGCGCCCTTCACCAGCACCGGACCCGGACGTCCGTTGATCATGATGCGCGTGGCGCCGGTAATGGTGTACACGCCGGCGGCGACGATGATGGTGTCGCCCGGCAGCGCGTTGACACAGGCATCGCGGAGAGCGGTGTAGGTGGAGACGTTGACGATGCGCGCCTGTGCGGAGGGAACGCCCGCCAGCAGCAGCAGCCACAGCGCGGCGTGCGCAAGCCGTGGAAACGCGCGCGCTTCAGCCCCGCACGAACTGGTGAAGCAAACTGAACAGAAGGATGATGCTGCGGAAGCTCCAGGCATAGCTGCGTATCCAATTGCTGTACAACAAGCGTCGATAGGCGGCGGGATCGAAGCCCTTCTGCAAGCGGCGATGCAGCGGAGCTTGCAGGGCGAAGGTGGACAGCCAGATCAGCGCCAGCAGCACCGCGCCGAGTTGCGAGGCGTCCTGCGTCATCCACGGGGGTGTGCGCCACAACCCGTACAGCACCGCGAGGAGTTCGAGCAGCATGGGCGGCCCCACCACGAAGCCGGTGAGCAACACGTGCATGCGTTCGTAGCGCACAAAACGCTGCCGCGGAATCACCCGCAACAGCGGGTAATGCACCAGTTGCACAAACCAGATCAGTCCGGTGAGCGTGAAGGTGCAAAACACCTGCACGATGAATAGCACGGCATCGAGATCGGCGAGATAGGCCGTCACCACGCCCTCCTGCGCAGGAACACCTGGCGCACGAATTGCGCGGCTTCCATACCCGAGCGCGCCGCGCCCTCCACACCGTGTTCGCCGAAGGCGTCGCCCGCCAGCAGCAAAGGAGGCATGGCGTGCACACTCACGCAGGGCTCGGCATGGGGATGCGGTACGGTGGCATAGCGCCAGCGATGCACCTGCCGTGCGAGTACTTCCACGCCCAGCACGGGAGCGGCATGCGCGAGAAGCTCCTCCACCCATTCCGATGGATCGGCATCGATATGCGCCGCGCTGAACTCCGGCGACGCGTGGATGGTGACCGCATGCGCGTCGGGCGAAATGCCCTTGCGATGATTGTCCATGATGCGCAGCAAGGGACCGTCGGGGAATTCGCGCACACCATCCTCCGGCAAATCGGGTGCGGCCGCGCACAGGGCAAGTGCGGTGAGACAGGGATCGTAGCGCAGGTCGCGCAGCGCATCGCATTCGGCCTCCCGATCCAGCTCGGAAGCGTCGAGCAGCTCGAAGCATTGCGGCAGCGGCGCAGTGAGGATGCAGGCGCGGGCGCTGTAACGGTTGCCCGCTTCGGTGATGGCATGCCAGGCATTGCCTTCGACATGCAGATGGATGACCTTTTCCGAGGTCAGCACGTCCACGCCCACCGCGAGGAATTTGGGAATGGCAGTCATGGAGGGATGGCCGCGGTAGCGCGCCGTGGAAATGAAGCGCGGATCCACCTCGAGATGGCCGCAGCGGAACCACTCGCGCGCGATACCTTCCTCCGTCCATTCGTGAATACGGGATTGAAACCAGGCGCTGGCCGGCGAAAAGTACTGCGTGCCGTGGTCGAACACGCCCTGTTCGAAGCGGCGCGAGGCCATGCGGCCACCCACGCCGCGGGATTTTTCCAGCACGAGTACGCGCACGCCTTGACGATGCAACTCCCGCGCGGCGATCAGGCCCGCGATTCCGGCTCCGACAATGAGGCACGAGGGTTCGTGCTCGAGAAAGGTTTCCATGGGCATGGGACGTCTATGATGTCGCAATAGAGTGCATGTTACGACATAGCATGCTGTGGAGCAAACAGAAGCAGCCGGTGTCGCGAATCCCGCCTCTGCCGCTCCGTCCTTCCGCTGAACCTGCCGGAAGAGGCCATGCCACGGGTTTGCAAACGCGCCTGATACGATGAAAAAAGTGGAAAGGGGTGCGTTGCCGGAGATGCGCCACCCGAACGGAAACATGGACCGGAAGTGCGACACGATTCCGAGGCCGGGCGCCGGAGACGCGCACGCCGTAAGAGGCCATTCACGGAGCATGACACGTACAGGACAGTTGCGTACGGAATCTTTTCACATCGACACAAACGATTGGGACTTGGCAATACGATTTCTTATATTCCCCCATTGACACGATATCCGCATCCTCTCGACAGGACCGGATTGTACTGATTGACTGCCCGCTCGCGCATAACGGTATTCGAGGGTTGAACCGCGTCTCGTTTGTATGAGTCGAACGCATCATTTTATCGCACTGATGTTGTGGAGCGCCGTGCTGTTGCCCGCCGCACCACTCGGCTCCGTCGCCGCGCAATCATCGCGGGGCGGTGATGCGCCGCGTCGCGTACTTGCCACGCGCATCACCGTCGCACCCGCCGTGGATGGCGTATTGGACGAGGCCTGCTGGCGTGGTGAAAGCGCTGCCAGCGATTTTGTGCAAAAGGAGCCCCGCGAGGGACAGAACGCCACGCTGGCCACGGAAGTGCGCTTTTGCTACGACGACAAGGCGCTGTACATCGGGGCCACCATGTCCATCGACTCGCCGGAGGACATCGTGTCCACACTCAGCAGGCGCGACAATGCCGGCAATTCCGAACGCATCATCATTTCGCTCGACACCTACCGCGACAGGCGCACGGCGTACACCATCGGCGTTACCGCCAGCGGTGTGCGCTTCGATTACTTCCATCCGGAGGATGCGGAATTCAACCGCGTATACTCCTTCGACCCCGTGTGGGAAGCGCGCGTCACGCGCACGGACAAGGCCTGGTACGCGGAGATGCGCATTCCCTTCTCGCAACTCCGTTTTGTGAACGGCGCTCCGCAGCATTGGGGAATGAACATCAATCGCTACATCCCCGCCCGCAACGAAGACACCTACTGGATCATGATTCCGAAAAGCGAAACCGGCTGGTCGTCGCGTTTCGGCGCACTCGATGGCATCGAGGGCGTGCATCCCTCGTCGCGCATCGAGATCACGCCCTTTCTCGCTTCGGATCTGACGGTGCGCGGTAATCACAATCCCGCCAATCCGCTCGACGAGCGTACGATCTGGCGCAACGATGTGGGTGTGGATATGAAAATGGGCCTGGGATCGAATCTCACGCTCGATGCCACCATCAATCCGGATTTCGGGCAGGTGGAAGCCGATCCGGCCAATGTGAATCTCTCGGCCTACGAAGTGTATTACGATGAACGGCGGCCGTTTTTTGTCGAAGGCAGTCAATTGCTGCGTGGGCGCGGGCCATCGTATTTCTACTCCCGGCGCATCGGAGCGCCTGTGCGCCTGAGCGCGCAGGCACCGTACAGCGAACCCGTGGCGAACACCACCATTCTCGGCGCAGCCAAGGTGAGCGGACGCATGGAATCGGGGCTGTCCATCGCGGCGTTGAGCGCGCTCACCGCGCGGGAATTCGTGGACACCTTTGATCCCACCACCGGCACGTACGGCGAGGAAGAACTCGCACCGCTCAGCGCCTTCGGCGTGGCGAGGGTGCAGCAGGAATTCGGTTCGCAACACTCCATGGCAGGCTTCATGCTCAGTGGCGTGCGGCGAGATTTGCGCAGCGAGCAGGAGCGCGCGCTGCTCACACGCTCGGCGGTGAGCGGCGGCGCGGATTGGCTGCTGCGCTTCGCCGAAGGGATGTACGAATTCGACGGCTTCGCCGGGTTCAGCCATGTTGTTGGCGATGCCATCGCCATCGCCCGCCTGCAGAGCAATCCGGCGCATTACTTCCAACGGCCCGATGCCTCGCATGTGGACTACGACCCCACGCGCACGAGTTTGTCCGGCTACACCGCCTCGCTGCGGCTGATCAAGCAGGGCGGCGAACATTGGCTGTGGGGCGTGCGCGCTACCGCCGAGTCGCCGGAATTCGAAATAAACGACACCGGCATACTGCAATCCGCCGACGATATCGAAGCCACCAACTACATCCGCTATCGCGAAACCGTGCCTTCTGCCCTGCTGCATCGCTGGAGCATGGAGGCGTATCAGGCGACGAGCTGGAATTTCGGCGGGACGCGGCAGTACACGAATCTCGGCCTCACACTGCAGGCCACCGCGCTGAATTTCTGGACGTCGACCGTGGCGCTGTACTACGCGCCGCGCGGCAACAGCGACGATCTCACCCGCGGCGGTCCGCTGATGCAAACCGGCGAGGCCTGGAGCGGCTCGGCGAGCTTGCAGAACAACAGCGCCGAGGACTTCGGGTGGAGCGCGAGTCTCTCCGCCTTCGCCGACGAGGTGGATTCCTGGAACTGGTCCATCGACGGCACGGTGAGTCTGCGCACGCACGGCCGCTGGCAGTTCTCGGCGGAACCGAGCTACGTGCGCGAATTCAACACGCGCCAGTACGTCGCCACCATCGCGGGTGGCGGCAGCGGGACCTTCGCATCGCGCTACATTTTTTCCACCATCGATCGATCCACGCTGTCGCTGCGCCTGCGCCTCAACTACGCGTTCACGCCCGACCTGACGCTCGAGCTGTATGCCGAGCCCTTCGCGGCGAGCGGAGCGTATCTGGCATTCGGTGAACTGTCAACGGCTGGCGCACTGGATCTGCGCGGTTACGGACACCACGGCACGAGCATCGCGCTTTCGGAGGACGGCTTGCGGTACACGGTGGTGGATGGCAGCGAGCGCTTCGATATTCCCCGCCAGGATTTCAACATCCTCTCCTTCCGCAGCAATGTGGTGTTGCGCTGGGAGTGGCTGCGTGGCAGCACGCTGTATCTGGTGTGGCAACAGAATCGCTCGGGGTATGAACTCAGTTCGGCGCGCATCGGTGCGCGGCGTCTGCTGGATTCCTTCGACAGCCCCGGCGACAACTTCCTCGCACTGAAAATTTCCCTCTGGATTCCCGTGCAATAACGAAATGCGCACGCCCCCGAATCGAACGCGATGCGGGGGCGCGGCAAGCACTCGGCGAAGGTCCCGATGGCTTTATGCCCATCTGGACAACGCGTATTCGTGGCAACAGGCGAAATTCCGGATGTCGGAGTCGCTTACTTTTCTTCCACCAGAACCTGCATGCTGGGCGGTTCGGTGTTGGTGATCACCACGGTGTAAATGTTGTCGTTCGTCGTTTTAAATGTGGCATTGGGTTCAGCGCTGCTCGCCTGCACCGACGCCGAAGCGGTCCACTCGGTCTCGGCCACATCCTGCCCCACCGTGGTCACGCCGGTCTGCACATCGTTGATGTTGATGGTGGAACCCACGGCGGGTTTGAGCTGCACGTTGACCTTGTTCTTGTAGTCGTTGCGCACGCGCACGCTGGGTGGATCCTCGGAGCAGGCCGCCAGGGAGACGAGCGCCACAAGAACGATGACGAGCGAAGAAAAACGAAGACGTGTCATGAAAACTCCTGAAAGTGTGCTCCGCATTGTACGGAAACGCCTGCAAACAGGCAACGACGCGGATTGGTGAATTCCGTATATTGGCATGGACCTTTCCACCGCTCAACAGCGCACACGGTATGAACACTTCCACCGACCGACCCAATCCTCTCCGCGAAATCATCGATCCATTCAAGTATGTCATCATCGCCCCGCGCGCATTGTGGGGGGTAAACCTGGCGTATTTTCTCGAAGGCCTCTGCTATTTCGGCATACTGACCTTGCTGGCCATCCACCTTAACGAGGATGTGGGGCTCAGCGATGTGCAGGCGGGCTGGGTGCTGGGCGTCCTCACCGGCGGCATCACGCTGGCCATGTTTTTCTTTGGCGAGCTGGCGGACCGCTGGGGCGTGCGCCTCGCCTTGATCGTGTCGCTGTCACTCATGGTGCTCGGCCGCCTGCTGCTGTCGGCCTCGCAGGTGTTCGGCGGCATGGGAGTGGGATCTCCGATGTTCATCGCCGTGCTCGGCGGCGTACTGCTTGTGGTGCTGGGCTATGGCATGTACATGCCGGCCTCGTATTCGGCGGTGCGGAAATTCACCACCGAAAAATCCGCCGCGATGGGTTACGCCATGCTGTACGCGCTGATGAATCTCGGCGCCTTCCTGCCGGGCCTGGTGTCGCCGCAACTGCGCGGCGCCTTCGGTATTCGCGGCGTGTTCTGGCTCTACACCGGCCTCACCGTGGTAAGTGTGCTGGCGGTGATGTTCATCACCACGCGCAAGGCCGTGGCCGCTTTCGCCAACACCGCGGCACCGAAAGCGGAGAACGCGCCACCGGTGGAGCGCCAGCCCTTCGAACTCCGCCGCTGGCTGCGCGAGCATCCTTTGCGCGATGTGAAGTTCTCCTTTTTCATATTTGCGCTCATCCCGGTGCAGACGCTGTTCGCGCATCAATGGCTCACCATGCCCATGTACGTGGATCGCTCCTACCCCGGCTGGGTGGCGGACAACATGGAGTTTTTCGTCAACATCAATCCCCTGCTCATTTTCCTGTTCACACCCATTGCCACGGCGCTCACCAGCCGCGTGGATGTGTATCGCATGATGATTATCGGCACGGCGGTGATGGCAGCGCCCACCTTTTTCCTCGCGCTGGGGCCGAGCGTGGGCTTTCTCTTCGCCTATATCGTGCTCATGTCCGTGGGCGAGTGTCTGTGGCAGCCGCGTTTCCTGCAGCTCGCCGCCGAACTCGCGCCCGAAGGCAAAACGGCACAGTACATGGGCATAGCGCAATTGCCCTGGTTTCTGACCAAGGTGCTGACCAGTCTGTATTCCGGCTACATGCTCACGGCCTACTGCCCCGCCGATGCGCCGGGTAACACCGAGATGCTGTGGCTGATCTATGGCGCCATCGCCATGGCGAGTCCGCTGAGCCTGCTGCTCGCGCGCCGCTGGATGGCCGGCAAACTCAAAACCACGCCCGTCGGCGCCTGATCGGCGCAACGGAGCATTTCATCCTGTTTATCGCGCTCCGCACGGCGGAAGCGTCACCGTAGCTTGGACCATCGGCAATGAAATCTTCCATCTCCTTCCTCCTGCTCACCCTTCTTCTCGCGCCCGCGGTGTATGGGCAGTCCACGGAATTGCAGCAACGCATGGCGGGTTCGGCCTTTCTCGACAATGCCTCCTACGACATGCTGATGCGGCTCAGTGACGAGGCGGGCGGGCGCTGGATAGGATCGGCGCAGAACGAACTCGGCATGCGCATACTCATGGAGGAATTGCGCAAGCATGGCCTGGAGCCGCGGCTGGAGCGCTTCACCGTGCCCGGCTGGGTGCGCGGCAAGGACGAGGTGCGCATGCTGCAACCATCGGAGCGTGTATTTCGCGCGGTGGCGCTGGGCTATGTCGATCGCACACCCGCCTTCGAGGCGCCGCTGGCCTGGGGCAATCGTGGCTATGCGGGCGACTTCGATTCCCTGCGCGTGTCGGGAGCGGTGGCTCTCGTCACGCAGGAAGCGCTGGCGGGCCGTGAGGAATTGTTGCGCGCCGAGGCCATTGCCAATGCCGCCCGCGCGGGAGCGCGCGCCATACTTTTTATCAATGATAAAAAGGGCCGCATGACGCTGTCGGGCATGAGCAATTTCCACGGCGAGCCGGCGGCCATTCCCGCCTACAGTCTCACCTGGGAGGAAGGGCAGCGGCTGCGTCGCCTGCTCGAGCGCGGAGTGGCGGTGAACATGCGCATCACCACCGAGTCGCATTGCCTGCCGGTGGAAAGCGCCAATGTGGTCTGTACGTTCCCCGGCCGTCGAGCCGAGAACATCGTGGTCGGCGCGCATTTCGATTCCTGGGATGTGGGCCAGGGCAGCATTGACAACGGCCTGGGCACGGCGATACTCTTCGATGTGGCACGTATACTCCGCGCCCTGGCGCCTTCCAATGAGCGCGGCATCGAGCTGGTGTGGTTCAATGGCGAGGAAATGGGCCTGTGGGGTGCGCGCAAATACGTGGAAATGCACGCCGGCGATGCCATCGCGGCCATGGTCAACATGGACATGACGGGTTCGCCGCGCGGCTTCAACGCCATGGGCAGCGATCATCTCGTGCCGCTCCTGGCGGAAGTCTCCGCCGGGCTGCGCGGCTTCGAGATGTCGCGCGGCATCATGAATCGTCCGTGGACCAACAGCGACCATCAACCCTTCATGACCGCAGGTATTCCCACCATCACGCCGCTCGGTCATCTGGACAAGGAAATGGTGGAAACCTATCATGATTTCGGCGACACCTTCGACCTCGTCAACAAGCGCTATCTCTCCGAAGCCGCCGCCGTGGTATCCATTCTCACCCACGCGCTCGCCAATCACCCCACCCTGCCCGTACTCCGCCGCAGCGCCGAGGAAACGCGCGCCTGGTTGACGCGCTTCGGGCTGGAATCCAGATTGCGCAAGCAGGGAGAATGGCCGGGGGGAGAGTGATGCGCGCTTAATGCGCGGTATGGTTTTCGCATCCGGCTGAATTGTAAAACCACGGTCTTACATGTTCCTTCGTCACACCCGGGAGGATGAAAATGATGCGGGTGCTGTGATTATTGTGGTAGTGGATGCGACAGAGGGGGAAAACCACAGATTACGCAGATTGCACGCGGATTACCACAGATTCAATCGTAGCTATCTGTGTAAATCTGTGTGCAATCTGCTCTGAAAATAGTGTCGCTGCCTGCATCATGCGCTTCTGCGCGGTGATGAGTAAAGAGTGAAGAGTAAAGAGTAAAGTTTGACGGTAGTAGCCGGGAGTCAACCCGCACCAC
>Ga0116195_1001146_pt1 | contig 17322 bp, 21 predicted proteins | sample AD_SCU002_MetaG_FD_89881 | JGI IMG/M metagenome (GOLD analysis project Ga0116195, IMG submission 89881) | Active sludge microbial communities of municipal wastewater-treating anaerobic digesters from China - AD_SCU002_MetaG | ecosystem: Engineered > Bioreactor > Anaerobic > Digestate | place...
AAACTGGAGAAAAGGTATAAAAAAAGTTGTACCCTTCTGAAATCAATAACCCAATAGGAAGAGCAGCACATAATGCTGAAATCCATCCATTTCTTTTGCTAAACCATACAATATAGGCAGCCAGCGGAGATAATAAAGCAATTAATCCCCAGCGAATGAAATAATATGTAGGAAAGAAGTTAAATAATTTCATAGAATATATATAGTAAGCCAGCAGCATTCCGACGAAAAAAGCAAAAACATGAATTGCTCCTGCTTTGGGTGTTCTGCTCCATGCGGCAATAACAGTAACAATAACGGCCCATATTCCTATTCTGGAACTTATATTGCTAATTATGTTAATTAAACTGCAAATCGTACCATTAGAAGGTATAGTATCAATATATTTTGCCAGAAATCCAGAAAGGATTCCTATAACAAAGAATAATGTAATTCGGGTTGCCTTTTGTTTGGTATTTAGCATGGCTTCATCCCTCTTCCACTAACAGTATTAATTTTAATACTCCTCAATAATATTCTCTATTATCTACCAGGTGATTATATTAATCTCATATACTTCATAACTATTAAAATTATCTATCGTACACATCAAAATGAAAATCTTTTGGTATAATTGGAGGAAAATGGTCACAATCTATATGCATTTTTCGTAATAAAATCTTTAATGTTGTATTCAAATTCAGAAACCCCTGTAAAATCTCCTGAAATTACTTTAACATTAAAAGTTGTATTATACGGGTTCCCATTATTGAAATCTTCGTAGGAAACACTAATGTTGATAATAATTAGTTGCTCATAGGGATTTCCTGTAATAATAGAGTACGATTTCAAGTTTTTTACCTCTCAAAACTTACATTGTACTTGGTTAGCATTTTAATACTGTTCTGTCACAACATATAAAAAATGTGAATTAAAATCACTTTAGCCTATATTGAGAATCTTACTTTTTAATTGCTCTTGTTGCATAAAAAGTTGGAACGTTGAATTCATGAAGTCTACCTACGCCGTTTGTATCTTGGTATATATCTGTAAGTACAAATCCTGCTTGCAATTGTCCTCCAATTTGTTCTTCAATGGTATGTGAAAACTGAATTCCCCAATTATTTTTTACTGAATCCTCGTATAGTTGTTTATCCTTCAATGGATTAAATGGCAGTTTGCGGATTACCATTTTTTCTTCATCATCAAAAATATAATTAATGCCGTTATCCAATCCAGCCAATAAAATTCCACCTTTTTTCAATACTCTATAACATTCTTTCCAAACGGGGAGAGCGTTCTCAATATAGCAATTAGAAACTGGATGAAAAATCAAGTCGAAGGATTCACCTTCAAAAGGCAAAGGATTTGTTATGTCTGCTCTAACTGTTTCAATCTCATAGTTTTCTCTTTCTGCAACCTCTTTTTCTCTCAATAATTGTTTTTCTGAATAATCCAGTACCGTACACTTTGCACCTAATGCCGTAAATATTGGCATTTGCTGACCACCGCCAGAAGCCAAGCCCAATATTTTAGCATTCTTCATTTCGCAAAACCAATCTTTTGGCACGGGTTTTGTGGGTGTTAATAGCACAAACCAATCATTATTCCTTGCTTTTTCAAAAACTTCATGACTAATAGGTTGTCCCCACTCCCAGCCCTCTTCTACCCATTTGTCAATACACTTCGAGTTAATTTCAGTATATTTTTTGTCCATATAAACCTCTCCCCTCATTAGAAAATATTAGCAATCATTAATTCCCTTTAGTATTCTACTGCATAATATTCTACTTATGCACCGTAATTTATAATGTGAAATATTAGGTTTGTTTGAGATACTTGCGAAAAACCATACCATGAGATTTCAGCATTCCAAATTGTTCATAGAAGCCCTGCATTTGAATGTCACAAGTCAAATCAATACATATAATATCTTCAAGTAGTTTTAGCATCATTTTGATAAGTCATTCATAATCCACTTAACAGCATCCAACACGTTTTCTGCTATATAGTCATCCTCAATATGCTTCCATGTATCCCGGAATTCATTTAAACTACCTTTTCCAACTCCTGTTAAAACAAGAATTCCTTTCGCATTAATGTTTCTTGCTAAGACCATATCGGTCATTCCAATGTCTCCAACTACATATGCTTTTTGCATATCAATTTTAAATCCATGAAAATCACCTGCCTGTTATGTCAATCAATAATAATTAGTCATCTTTAATAATAGATTCTCAAATTCACTAATATAACTGTTAATTATTCTAGCAGCTATTTCTTTTGCGATTTCCTCCTTATATGCATGTGTAGTAAGGTTTCTATCATTCAACATAAGAAGCCAGGTTTGTTCATCAGAAATAAGCTTTTGTGCATACGCCTCTTTAATAACTGCTTTTGGTGAGTTTTTATCTACAATTCCTGCATCCTCAAGGTATTCCTTCGCGGCTTTCCATGCTAATTCATATGTAAATTCAAATCTTTGGATAACACCATCCCGAATAACGTCACTGGCGTCCCGTGCTTCAAGCTCTTTGGCTGCTTCTTTAAGCCTTTGAAGAGCATTACTAAAATTCATTAATTTTATCTCTAGTTTTTTCATATACAACTACGCCTTCCTTCATGATATTTCCTGTAAAATCATCTTTTATATCTTCAGTTATAAAGGCTACATCAATTTTTTTAAGTGTTTCCACTTCTTCAACATCTAAACAGAAGTTTGCCTTTTCTAAATCGGACATTTTTTCTCCAATAACTGCAATATCATAATCACTAACAGGAGAATTGTCCCCTCTTGCCCGTGAACCAAATAAAATAACTTTATCCGCATTATATTTCTCAGCAATTTTACATATTTGCATTAAAACATGATCCATGTTATAATTCTCCATTCACTATTTTGTACTAAACGTAAAATGTACTTCTTACTGTGCACATCCAACATCTATTCTTTAGGTTTTCCGGACTTGTCAAATTTCTGTTTTAATTCCGTCTCAATAATAGGTATGGAAGCGAACAAGGCTACTAATTCGACGCCCGCATGAATTATGCTTAATTGTTCCTTTTCAACAGGTGTAATTATTTTGCTTATTGCAACTGCCGCAAATAATACAATGCCCCATTTTAGCCATAAGACTCCCATGCGGTAATTTGCATAATCCCATGTTTCCTGAGAGAGCATAGAACGTCTTGTTCTATAACCACATACCATATTTATTTTCTTAATAGGCCACTTTTTAAAAATTACTCCCAGAGAAATCATAGTTGCGGGAATAAATAGGTCAGTTATCCAAAAAAATATATCCATTACACCACCCCATTTTACAAATTTAAGGTAGGAAACTATATACAGTTTCCTCCGGTATTTCATGTGATCGTGAAAACAATTCCAGTTCCAATTCACCATTGAAATCTTTATCCACCGGCTGCAACGCACATTCTCGCACTTTATAGCCATTGATTCCCATTTCATCAGATCTGCATATAAATCCAATGGCAGTGGCAGAGCTATGATGCACCGGCTGTGCCTCCAGGTAATCTTTCATCATAAAACGAAGCTGGACATTATCTGCTGTTTCATATCTAATAACAGCCAGATTCTTATCCTTCGGGCATAGGTTTTCCATAGCCTCCATATGGTGTTTTATCATATTTTCACGCATTTCGGTATCCTCGATTTGCTCCGTCTTTTTTAAGATATCATCATAAGCATCATAGGAATAAATTTCATTTATAAAAAAGTAGCTTTCCCTTCCAATAACGGGATCATAATATGTAATCTTTGTTCCAATGTCCTGTTTGCCAAAATTAACTTTAAAAGGGCATTGAATTGGGGCTTCTCTTGGATTTCTGTCAATATGCAAAACAACAGGCAATTTCCTGGTGTTATCGTAATATGGGGCAACCTCGCCCTCCATTTGCTCATATTGAGCGACAACAAGACTTTCTAATCTTACATCGTCCCATTCTGAAGGGATCAGGCCTTTCTCTGCAAAGTGCTGTAACTGCATTCTCGCTTCCATATTGCTTTCATAAACCGGACCATTTCGTGATGAACTAAACCTGACTATATGTCCTTGGATTTCCATTTCCTTTATATAAAAATTTATATGTCTGCTTCTCACCTCAATTCGGCACAGCATTTCTTCCCGATTGGTCTTAAACTCTTTATGGAATTCGTCATGAAAATTATCCTCAATTAATGCCTTGTCTTCATACATCAACCACAATTTGTTTTTGTTTTCCTCTATTGTAAAACTCAATAGCAAAACATCCAAACCCCGTATATTAACATGCTGATTGATAATGTATTCTTTATTTGGCAGCAGCATTTGCTGTTTTAAATTACCTAATGTCATTATTTTTCCCCATCCTTTTTTTCGAAAATTAAATCCACCCTTTGCAAACATCAATCCACTTTTTATTCGAGGAATATATATCAAGCTCTTCACATGTAAGTTCAATTGCAGAATTACTGCTTCCGCAGGCAGGGAAAACAGTTTCAAATCTTTTAAGTGATATATCAAGGAATACAGGTATTTCATTTTTCAAACCAAAGGGACAAACTCCACCAATAGCATGCCCGGTATATTCCAAAGTCTCCTCAGGTGCCAGCATCTTTGCTTTGAAACCAAATTCCGCTTTAAATTTTCCGTTATCTATTTTTGCATCTCCCGCTGTAACTATCAGCATCGCACTTTCTCCATTTTTAAATGAAATAGTCTTTGCTATCCTTGCAGGTTCGACCCCTAAAGCTTGCGCTGCCAGTTCAACTGTAGCACTTGATGTTTCAAATTCCAATATATCATTGTCCTTGTCCCACTTTTTTAAATACTCACGTACACTATCAATGGCCATAATAATTAGTCCTTTCATAAATGCTTATTCCATCATGCTTTATTGGAAATACTTTTTTTATTATTTGATAACTGCTATTTACATCAGCATCAATTTCTGTACATATATTACTTATAATAGGATACATTATCAATGAAATGCTTAATTTTATTACTATTTATATTCATAAAATAATTAGAAAGTCATTCTCTGGAAAGCTCATTCAGGATTATATTATTCTCTATTGCTTTCTTGCGTGCTTTTTCAATTATGTCCTTATCAGCAGTGAATGTTATGTTTTCGAGCATTTGCAACACCTCCATTAAAAGTGTACACTATTTTCATGTGTCTTTCAATGAAATAATGAACTGGTTAAAAGTACAAGACTTTGCATATCATTTATTTTTATGCTAAACTTCTTGTATATGTGATGAATAAAGAGGAATAAGTCCAAATGCTTAACTGAAACAAAATGCTATAATAAAAAACATGAATATATTATTATGAATATATAATAAGGAAGGATGGAAATACCATGAGGCTTTCAACATCAACGAATATTATGGATAAGGTGGCTGGAGTATCTGGAGCCATTCCTCTCGAAAAATGTCTTGAAAAATGTTCAAATGCCGGATATAAAGTTATGGATATGAATTTTTGCCATGTATCAGGTAAAGAGGGATATCTGACACGAAATAATTGGGAATCTTGGATTAACGATTTGGCAGAAAATGCAGTTAAGTATGATATCGAATTTTCGCAGTCCCATAACATTATTTACAATATTTGTGATCCAAGTATCAGTAATAGGGAATGGTTAGAAGAACTTACACATCGTGCTATTATCTGTTCAGGAGAACTTGGAGTTAAGTGGGTTGTAATGCATGCCGGTACAAGCTTTGAAAAAGGATATTCAGCTTTAGAATCAAAAAAAAAGAATGTTGAGTATTTCAAGACCTATGCTGATTTTGCGCAAAAACATAATACAGGAATTGCTATTGAAAATGTGTTTGATTTTGATGGCAGACAATATACTGCTTGTGTAGAGGAATTAATAGATCTCGTTGATTCACTTAATGACTTTAAAGTAGGTATATGTTGGGATTTCAGCCATGCAAATATTACAAATGAAAACCAATGCTTAAGTCTGCAGCGAATAGGAAAACGGTTAAAAGCAACCCATGTTGCAGACAATAACGGTCATGATGATGAACACTTAGCACCGTTTTATGGGAATATAAATTGGGAACCTATTATGAAAACACTTGTAGAAATAGGCTATGAAGGAGACTTTACGTATGAAATTCAAAAGTTTTCAGAAAATCTACCGGAAACTGTAAGGGATACAATGCTGTATCATACTGTAGACATCGGTAATTACCTTTTAAGTATGGCAAGATGATTATTAGATGTAATACAAATAAATACAGAAAATATAAAGGGAGGTAAAAGATTTACTATGTATAAATATGACATACATACACACACTTCAGAGGTAAGTCCATGTGGAAGAGTTAATGCTTCAGAAGTAGTTAAGCTCTATAAACAAGCCGGATATAAAGGAATAGTAATAACCGATCATTATTATAAAGGATTTTTTGATAAAATAGATCTCCCGAATTGGAAAGATAGATTAGCTCAATATCTCAAGGGATACAGAATCGCTTATAATGAAGGCATACAGTTAGGATTAACTGTAATACTGGGTATTGAATTAAGATTTATTGATGGGCCAAGCGATTATCTGATATATGGGATAGATGAGAAGTTTCTATTAGAAAATCCTGAGCTTTATAATCTTGATCTAAAAAAATTCCGCAAAATGATTGAAGGTAAAGGAATGTTAATATATCAAGCCCATCCTTTCAGAGACGGGTTTACAGTTCCGGGACTAGAGCTATTGGATGGTATTGAAATATATAATGGAAATCAAAAGCAGAATTCCAAAAATGATATCGCACATTCTTTTGCAATTAATAATAAACTCAAAATGGTATCCGGTTCAGATTTTCACATAGTTCAGGATCTGGCAAAGGGTGGTGTTATTTTAAAAGAAGAAGTTTCAACTCCTAAGGAATTAGCAGATGCTTTAAGAGATAATAAAATCATTCAATTAATAATAAATGGGAACTATTCGTCATAGGAATAGATGTTGATCCAACAATCCAAGATTTGGGGATATTAAATAAATGGCAGAGAGGTGTAAAATGTTATTAAGTCAATTGGAGACCCCGGCATTAATTATTGATCTTGATATATTCGAATATAATATTAACAAGATGAAAGAAATGATTAATGGGAAGTTAATAAAACTAAGGCCACATTATAAATCACATAAATGCAGTGTAATTGCTCATAAACAAATGAAAGCAGGTGCAAAGGGAATTACCTGTGCTAAGCTTAGTGAGGCTGAAGATCTGGCTTACTCAGGTATTAAAGATATTTTAATTGCAAACCAGATTGTAGATCCTGTTAAAATATTGCGCCTTGCCCAAATTGCCCGGGTATGCCGTATAACAATCTGTGTAGATAATGAAGAAAATATTATCCAACTTTCTCAAGGTGCAAAATATGTTGGTTCACAAATATATTGTCTTGTTGAACTTAATTCAGGAATGGAACGTTGTGGTGTAAATAGTTTTGAGGAGGTTTATAAATTAGCAAAATTAATTAATAATTCAGAAAATCTTGTATTTGAGGGAATTCAATCATATGCCGGACATATCTCGCATGAGGAAAATATGGAAAAATGTAAAACAACAATCGTTCAGCTTGAGAAAAAACTCATGAATCTAAAATTTTTTCTTGAAAATAAAGGTATTAAGGTTAAAGAAAATAGCGGAGGCAGCACTGGAACTAGTTTGATAAAGAGTAATAGCAATATATATACTGAACTCCAGGCTGGGTCATATATTTTGATGGATGCAACTTATAAAAAAACATGTCCAGAGTTTAAAAATGCTCTCTTTATTCTCTCAACCGTTATAAGTTCAAGAAAAGATGTTTTCATAACTGATACTGGGATAAAAAGCTGTAGTGTGGACCAAGATCTGCCACAATTGCTTCAATTTCCGGATGCTGCTATATACCTTAATGAAGAACATTCCATTATTAATTTTAAAGGACATAACTTTAAAATAAAAGATAAGATATTATATATCCCAGGTCATTGCTGCACTACAGTCAACCTTTTTGATAAAATCTATTTTGTTCGAAAAGGTCAAGTGGAGGATGTAAGTAGTATTACCAGTAGAGGTAGAAGCATTTAGCATAATTTTATTCCTTCTCAAGCTGTTTCCATTCTTTCCCTTGTGGTATAATTTAGGTAAATCACTCTCCATGCTCACTCATGTATACAACAAATGTAGGGAATTACCTAATATCTTTATACCTCGGTTTATAAAAGTTATATGATGAAAGGTCAAAAGCTGAATATTATGGCGACAGAAACTATGAGTTTGAATATGGAATATAGCTATGAAGGTAATAACATATCGCAGTACCTTGCAGGGGGAAGTATCACCTTACGGAAAAGATATCCTCAGTCTGCCTGATGTCATTTGCTGTGCTATTAATTGGTTTTTATAGTAAAAATTTTCTATTTGCAATAATGAAGTTACGTCACCTTGAAAGAAGGTTTCATACTGAAATACACTGTTTTCATGTTTATAATTTGAGAACAAATTATCACTGCAATTTTTCAAATGGTTTCCTCTTGCTTCCTTTAGGAATTCATAAACCTCTTGGGCAGGTACATTCATGCCTTGCTTTACATATCCTACATAGTCGCATGACCAGATAGGAATATCAATTCCCTTTTCATATACATATTCTACACCACTATAGGGGTTGAACCCTCTATAAGAATCTGTGAATATTAGGTCCTCCATTTGCAATTTGAAATTCCAGTCATACAGCAAAGATTTTGTATATGGATTGTATGTAGAATTTTTTCTAACATAGCATTCGTACCGTCCTTTAATAAGTGTTTTCATTAATTTTTCTTTTGAAATCAACTCTGGAATTCTCCTTATTACTTTTATTATTTATCTGCTGCTTACCTTATCTATTATAACCTGAATTATTTGTTCCACATCCTTGTTTGAGCAGTCGATAGTAATATCTGAATATTTCTCATACAAGGGCATTCTTTGATTATACATATCAAGAAGACTTTGACCTTTATTAAAAATAATTCCTCTTGTTGATATGTTGTTAATCCTTCTTTCGATTTCTTCATATCCTACCTTTAAATAAGTAATTATTCCATCCTGTTTTAAATGCGTCATTGCTTTATCACTGTATACTACACTACCTCCAGTAGCAATGACGGCAGCTTTATATTTCAGCGTAAGCACTGCATTCTCTTCAATTTGAAGGAACCTGCTGATGCCATATGTATTAATAATATCTTGTAAAAGCCTGCATTCCTTTTCCTGTATAACCAAATCAGTATCAATAAAACACATTCCAAGTGTTTTGGCAAGTATAACACCTATTGTACTTTTACCCGCACTTGGCATTCCAATAAGAACAATGTTTTTCATGAATAACCTCCAGCTCTGGCTCTTTTCCAACTCCTATCTTACTCTTATCCAACTCTTATCTGCCCATTTTCGTATAGGACGCTTCTAAAAGTCATCGGAATGCTGTTAAGAAGTGTCCACTTTCCTTTTCCTGTTTACTTTTCCCTATCCATTCTTTTTCTAAAAGAATCCCCGTATCATCATTGTAAATCCAAATGCAGCAAGAGGAATTCCTGCTACAGCTCCTACAACAGTGAAGCACAAAGCAACACCCACAATCATAAGTACCAGACCTAATATTACTGCAACCAATCTTCCTGTTATTCTAAGAATTAATTCAATCAGGTTCCATATAGCAACAAATGGCCAAAAAATTACAAATATTTTCCTATATCGCATTTACAGCACCCCTCTACTACAACTATTATCAATTATTATAATTAATTATACCGTGAAATCCAAAATAAGTCTTCATTTCTTATTGTGTTTTCATTCATAAATTGCAGAAATAAGGTTTAATAACAGTATTCAATAATAAATAACACATCAAAAAATTCAATTAATAAATTATTCAATTGTTTTTTACTTTTAAGGTGCATATTTCATTTTTGAAGAAATTATTGGAAGAAGCATTAGTGTAGGTACTGTAAAGCCTTTTAATTTGAGCGAAGGAGAAGCAAAATTGTTGTTTGAATAAAATTGTTTCTCAATTTTATATCAGGCATTTTTATGAGTTCAATTTTGCCCGTAGCTGAATTTAAATGTTCTAAGCACTGTAACGATAGCTTTTGGAATATATTTCTTCAAAAATTCTAAATGCACCCTTACCTTTATAATGTCCTATACTTATTATATTTTCTAACAACCAAATGATAGAATAAAATCACTAAAACTGTTCCCTTAAATACACTGCTTATGCTTATGGACCACCAAATTCCATTTAATTTTAATGCAGTATAAGTTGATAGAAAATATGCTGCAGGAATTCTTAATGCATTAAATACAATACCAACAACAGAAGGTATTGAAGTCTTACCAAGTCCATTAAATGCCCCCTGTGTGGATATTTCCAAAGTCATAAACCATTGAGAAAGTCCTAATATCTGTAAGTACACAATTCCCAAGTCAACAGCTTCCTTTTCTGGTATAAAGATGCTAAAAATCGGTTCAGCGAAAAATACGAGCAAAATTGTTGCAAATAAGCCTATAATGGAAACAGCTAAAAGTCCTGCTTTGTAGCCCTTAATCACTCTATCATATTTTTGAGCCCCATAGTTTTGCCCAACAAATGCACTCAAGGCTGTGGAAAATCCTCCGGCAGTCATCCAGGAAATTGATTCAATTTGAGAGCCCACCTTTTGAACTGCTATTGCTGCAGGTCCATAGGCTGCAATAATCCTTCCCAGCACCATCCCTATTATGGAGAATATACCGCTTTGTATTGCTACAGGAAACCCTAATCTAATTATTGCCTTAATATTTTGAAAATTCGGCTTTTGAAATACATTTACTCTAAAATAAATCTCTTCGTGTTTCTTCATTACAACAAGGAAAAGCATAGTTACCAGAAACTGTGCAAATATTGTAGCTAAAGCGGCACCAACTACACCAAGCTTTGGAAATGGGCCAACACCAAATATCAATATAGGATCTAAAATAATATTTGTAACTAGTCCTACAGCATTTATCATAAACGGAACTTTGCTAATTCCGGAGCCATTAAAAATCCCCGTAAAAACCGGGTTGATGAAAGTTGGAATTATTCCGATTACTGTATAGCTTAAGTATGTAACAGCCATATTTATAACCTGCTCTTCACCCAACTTAAAGAAAGCAATGAGTTGATGCCTGCATACAAAAAGAAAAATTCCATATATTACAGAATGAAATATATTCAACTGGACTGAATTAACAGCATATTTTCTGGCACTTTCTTCGTCCTTTTCACCGATGCTTTGAGCAACAAAAACCTCAGCACCGATTCTGCATAATGCAATTAATGATTGGGCAAACCAGAGAAAAAAACCTGCTGTTCCAATAGCTGCTACCGCATCACTGCCTGTTTGACCTATCCATAGCATATCTGTAAGGTTATAAGCCATTTGAATAAATGATGTTCCCATTATGGGCAAGGCCAATTTTGTCAAAGTTTTAAGAATATTACCCGAAGTCAAATCTGCTTTTTTTCCCATCTGTTCAAAATCTCCTAAGCTAAAATGTAAAATTTATGAATGCTTCTATTATAAAACTATTCTCTTGAAAATGTAAACATAATTTTTATTAGCAGACAAGCTAATCTTCAGTAAATATTGGGACAGTTCTTTAAAATAAATTATTTTTCTCAATAAAAGTTAAACAATGTTGTTGATTTTTAATAACAAATATAATATAATCTTATTACAACATATGAACACATATTCATACATTGTAATATAATAAGATGTAAATAGATAAGATATGATTTACTGAAAAGGTAAATAATAAATATGGGGGGCTGTATTTGTGAAAGAATTATTACTTGATGGTTTAGATTGTGCAAATTGTGCGGCTAAAATAGAAAAAGAAGTTGGAGATTTGGATGGTGTAAAGGCAGCTTCTGTTAACTTTGTTACGAAGAAACTTACTATTGAAACTATTGAAACTAACGCCAAGGGTAACTTAGAAGAAATAATAAACGAAGCAAAAAAAATTATTAACAGAATTGAGCCCGATGTAAGCATTGTTGAAAATGATAAAGATAATAGCAAGTCATGGAAATATAAAGAAGACATCGATCAATCCAATAAAAAACAGCTTGCAAAACTGAGCATCGGAGCTGTACTACTTGGCATCGCAACGATATTTGACTTTTCGTTATGGATTAAGTTCTCCATATACATTATAAGTTATATCTTGGTCGGTGGTGAAGTAGTATTAAAAGCTGCCAAAAATATAGCAAGGGGACAGGTTTTTGATGAGTACTTCTTAATGTCCATAGCAACAATAGGTGCATTCTTAATAAAGGAATTCCCGGAAGCTGTTTCAGTTATGCTTTTTTATCAGATAGGTGAGTTCTTCCAGAACATTACTGTAAATCGTTCAAGGAATTCTATTTCTGCATTAATGAATATACGACCTGATTTTGCAAACTTGATTGTTGGTGGTGAGGAAAAAAGAGTTAATCCTAACGATGTGAAAATTGGGGATATAATCATTGTAAAGCCAGGTGAAAAAATCCCCCTTGACGGTAATGTGCTTGATGGAGGATCCATGGTAAATACATCTGCTCTAACAGGAGAATCCATACCAAAGGAAGTTGGATCAGGCGATGAAGTTCTGGCTGGCTTTGTTAATGAAAATGGTGTTTTGACAATTGAAGTTACAAAAGAATTTGATGAGTCAACAGTATCAAAAATCCTAGATTTAGTTCAGCATTCAACCAGCAAAAAAGCACCAGCTGAAAATTTCATAACTAAGTTTGCAAGATATTATACACCTGTTGTTGTTATTGTTGCTTTATTTCTTGCAATTGCTCCTCCACTGATAATTCCAGGTGCAGAGTTTTCAGACTGGGTTTACAGAGCACTTGTATTTCTTGTGGTATCATGCCCATGTGCATTAGTTATTTCAATACCACTTGGGTTTTTCGGAGGAATCGGCGGTGCTTCAAAGAACGGAATACTTGTAAAAGGAAGTAACTATTTGGAAGCACTTAATAGTGTTGATACAGTTGTATTTGATAAGACAGGAACTCTTACTAAAGGAGTATTTAAAGTTACAAAAATAAAACCTGAAAATGGAATAACTTCTGATGAATTATTGGAGTATGCAGCATTCGCAGAAAGCTATTCAAACCATCCTATTGCAAAATCCATTTTAGCCGAATATAAAAATGAAGTCGACAGGGACAAAATTACGGATTATAAAGAAATCCCGGGTTATGGCGTAAAAGTTAAAATTGGCAGCAATGAGATTCTTGCAGGCAACATAAAGCTTATGACTAAAGAGGGGACAGTTCTCCACTTTTCAGAACCAACAGAATCGGGGACGGTTCTCCACTTGGCTTTAAATTGTAAATATATGGGGTATATAGTTATATCTGACGAAATAAAAGAAGATTCAAAAGACACAATCTTAGAACTAAAGAAACTTGGTATAAAAAAGACTGTTATGTTAACTGGTGACAATAAGCAGGTAGGTGAAAAGATAGCAGAGCAATTGGGATTGAATGAAGTCTATTCAGAGCTCCTGCCTGACCAGAAGGTTGAGATATTGGAATTACTGGATATGCAAAAATCTACTAAAGGTAAATTGGTTTTTGTGGGAGATGGCATAAACGATGCCCCTGTACTTGCAAGAGCAGATATTGGTATTGCAATGGGCGGTCTTGGTTCTGATGCTGCCATTGAAGCTGCTGATATTGTTATTATGACAGATGAACCTTCAAAGACTGTCAGAGCAATAAAAATTGCTAAAAAGACAAGATATATAGTTTGGCAGAACATCATATTTGCTCTGGGGGTTAAGATTACCGTCCTTCTTTTAGGTGCAGCTGGGATTGCTACAATGTGGGAAGCCGTATTTGCAGACGTTGGAGTTACAATAGTTGCTACTATCAATGCAATGAGAACTATAGAAAATTGTTAATTTCGAAATTGCTATTTTTGAGAAAAGGTAGTAGGAGTATCAGATGGAGGCTTATCGGATAAAGGTTTTAACCTTCCTTCACAAATTAAGGGGACAGTTCTGCAAATGTTTCAGGAGAAATTAAGGGGACAGTTCTGCAAATATTCCGGCAAATGCCTGCAAATTATTTTTTATTGACAATATTTTCTTTTTATGGTAACATATATACTGAGGTGATAATAAATGGCAAGAGCTGAAAGGCGAAAATCCCCAGAGGGTATGTATCATGTTATGTCGAAGAGTATTAGCGAAATAGACCTTTATCGTTCTGATAATGATAAAGATCATTATCTTAAACTCTTAAAGCGGTACAAAGATAAATATCATTGCAGTATTTACTCATATATCCTTATGGATACTCATGTTCATATATACATTAATACGTGCGGTGCAGATATTTCGTCTTTCATGCGCAGCCTTAATATAGCCTATGTCAGATATTATAATAAGAAATACCAGCGGCATGGGCATTTGTTTGGAGGCAGATTTGCCAGCTTCATAGTTGATAATAATACATACAGCTTGACACTATCTGCATATATCAATAACAATGCGAAAGATCTTCCGGGTTATAGTGGAAAAGAAGAATTGTATCCTTATTCATCATACGGAATATATACCGGCTACAGAGATGAGCTTGATGGAATTGTAGACACAGATTTTATATTAAAGTGCTTTAGCAGCGACAAAAAGGTGGCTCGGGAAAAGTATAGGGCTTTCACTGAATCTATGAAGAATAAAGACATTATAAACGAAGTAGATGGTAATATTACCGGGGCTTATACTGAAAACAAGTATAAGAGTGAGAAGAGCTATATTGTAAGGAGTGAAAATCCCGATGAGGTACTGGGCAAAATTGAAAAATTGCTTGGTGAAAAGCTTTCAGAAGGATTTTCTGAGGAATTACCGGGTGAATTACAAGCAGAATTAGCGGTAGGATTTTCGGAAAGACCATCGGTAGGATTACCGACAAGCTTATCAAGAGAGTTGCATGTAGGATTATCCTTAGGAATATCAACAGATTTGAGGTTAAAGCATAACAGGGAAGTCGTCAAAATCAGGGCATTTGCAACATATATTCTGAGGACACTCTGTGGATATACATACAAACAATTATGCCAATACATAGGAAACATGTCATTGTCAGGGATCTCAAGGCTTGTTAATGAAGGTTTCAAGCTGCTGAAAGAGCATGTAGTGTTCAGGGATGTCTTTAATGCCATAATTAAAACAGGTTAATATTAATTTAATTATTAATCTGATTAATTTTTCAAATTTTTGACTCCCCAATAAAATAAATATACTAAATATAACTAATATTAAAGAGGCTTAAATGTCAGGCTCTTTATTCTCAGACCTTGCACAAAGTGTTAAGGTCCTTTTGCTATTCTATTTTTTTATCTGAACTAGAATTATCTACAATAAAATACTCTATATAAAATTCTCTATATTATGGAAAATTTCAAAAAGTGCACGAAAACCTATAAGACTGTGTAAGATCTACCCCAATGGCTCTACTTTGATCAAATATAATACCAGTCACTTCACTTTGATACATCATATCTCCGCCATTTTCTTCAATCACTTTTTCCATCTTGCCAGGTAAAAAAAGCGTGGACCCTGCCGGATAATAGCTTCCACCAACATGATTATCCACAAACATCACAGAGGCCAATACAGCAGGAGACTCTTTCACTGTGGTATAGCAATATGTGGATGTAAGCTTATCAAAAAATTTGAAAATCTCTGGATCTGTAAAATATTTTTTTAGCAGGCTTTCTGCACTTTTATTTAGATAACTTAAGAACCTTGAATAAGAAACAGGGTGCTTCAGCAGACTTTTTAAAGAACCCCTGAGGTCTGTTTCATCGGGAGTAGTATAGGTTGGATTTTCCACCATAATATGCCGATACATTTTCTGAAGCTCATGATAAAATCTCTTTATGTTATTCTTTTCAGATGGGAACACCCTGGATAACTCCTCTGCAAACATGTCAACATCCGGCCAAAATTTTATGCGGTAGCCTTTAAAGTTAACACAATACAGAGAAGATCATGCTAGATTATATTTATAGGTTCTTCAAGACAATTAAACACAAAACGATGAGTATTAAAGCCTTGCTCTCCAAACCCAAAAAGCATGGCAGATCCCTGATCAAACACCACATCATTTCGTTTAAAAATCCCGCAGGAACCACCCGGATTATAGTTTTTATCTATAACCACTACATGAAGACCTCTTTTAGCAAGTAAACTCCCAGTTGTTAAGCCTGATATCCCACCTCCGATTATAACTACATCATATTTCATGATAACTCTCACCACCATCTAGTAGATTATTTAGCAGGCTATTTAGTACACCATTTAGTATATAAAGTATTTATTTATCTATTTTGCAATATTTTTTATTTGCTTTGCTTTTATCAGAACATATGCCAAAGTGATAATAAGAAGGACTATACACGATACCACGGTATTAACTACCGAAGGATACTGAAATGCAAAGCCATCCTTTGATAAATGTTTTATCAATATACCTGTATAAGCCCATATGATAACAAGCCCATATGCAATATCTCTGTTTTTGATTGTAGTTAAAGCCCCAATTAATACCCCAATAATAAGAATCAAAACTGTCCACGTTTGTTCTGTGATTCCGAAGCCGTCCCAATGAATACTTACAAGAAGTGTAGTGGCATTTGCTATAGTAGCGACAGTAATCCATCCAAAATAAATGCTAAATGGCATCCGCATAAATGTTTTTTCAGCAGATGTAAGACTTTCCTCATTATTAATCAGTTTCATAATCAAAATAAGACAAATTAATATAACTAACATAAGCAACATGGATAGAGGTATGACAAGATAGTGCCAGGAGAATATCCAAATCATATTAGCTATAGATGATATAGATAACAATATACCGACTTTGTTCAGTAAGTTACTTTTAATATTTTTTTTATTTTTTTGAAATACACCAAGTTGATATACAGAATAACCAGCTAAAAGAAGGTAAATCAGTCCCCATATTGCAAAAGTAAGCCCTGCAGGCGCAAATAAGTTTGGATACGAATCCGACACCTGCCCGGTATTGATACCATTGATAGGAAGTAAGTTTGCCAGGGCATTCACACTGACCATCCCAACATAGGTAATAACAACTATCACTCTAATAATTACACTTGATTTTAACTGTCGAGTAGACTCATTCTTTTCTCCTTTCTTGTGAGTTAGGCGAAAATTAAGCCCCTCACAGAACCGTACGTGCGGTTTTCCCGCATACGGCTCTTCATAATAATCATTTACTTCCATAATG
>Ga0116195_1001154_pt1 | contig 17239 bp, 19 predicted proteins | sample AD_SCU002_MetaG_FD_89881 | JGI IMG/M metagenome (GOLD analysis project Ga0116195, IMG submission 89881) | Active sludge microbial communities of municipal wastewater-treating anaerobic digesters from China - AD_SCU002_MetaG | ecosystem: Engineered > Bioreactor > Anaerobic > Digestate | place...
GTACTGCCCACCGTATATACCGTATCGTCCTGCTTTCATGGGTCCATCATCCTGCATGCCTTCACAAACGCCCGCACAAGCCGCCCGTCCTTCATACCCGGCGTCGCCTCGACACCCGAACAGACGTCGACGGCATACGGCCGCACCGCCCGGATGGCCGCTGTCACGTTCCCGGGGTTCAGGCCGCCCGCCAGGATTACAGGGACGCTGGAGGTGGCCACGCAACTCCGGGCATAATCGAGGTCAAACGCCCGCCCTCTCCCATGGCTTGCATCGATTATCACAGCGTCACAATCATCCCGCATAGGGTCGCCGGGGGCAAGCATCCGGATGACATGGACACCCGCATGGGAGGGCAACTCCAGGTCAACCGGCACCTGGACGGCGTCCGGGTGCAGTGAGAGGATCGCCGGGAGGTCTTCTGCTCTCCCGGTCGAGGTGACGGCGACGGTGGTCACAGACGGCTGGACGGCCGCAAATATCTCACGGGCATCTTCCGGCGTCACAGAGCGGGGGGACGGGCTCGCGAGCACCACACCGATCGCGTCAGCTCCGGCCTCAACGGCGACGAGTGCGTCGCGAACGTTCGTCATCCCGCAGATCTTTACGCGAATACAAACCCCTCCAGCCGTTTCTGCCGATCTTTTGCCGACATAAGTGCCGAACCGATCAGAAAGGCGTCACAGTGTCGCGATAGACGCCTGACGTCGCAGGGCCAGGCGATCCCGCTCTCAGAGACCACGAGTCTCCCGGCATTCCTGGCAATCCCCGCCAGTCGGACGGTCGTCGAGAGATCGATCGTCATAGTCTCAAGGTTGCGGTTGTTGATCCCGATCAGGCTTGCATCTGTCGCAAGAGCACGCTCCATCTCATTCCGGTTGTGAACCTCGACAAGGGGCTCAAGCCCGATCTCAAGCGCCGCATCGACAAACGTAGATAGCCTGTCGCGGAGCAGACGGGCTATCAGGAGGACAGCGTCGGCACCAAGTGCCCGGGTCTCGGCGACCTGACGCTCGTCGATGATGAAGTCCTTGCGAAGGATGGGGAGTGAGACCGCACCCCGCGCCCGGGCAAGGTTCTCGATACTCCCCCCAAAGTAGGTGGGTTCGGTGAGCACCGAGAGCGCTACAGCCCCGCCGTCGGCAAACTCCCGGGCGATCGCCCCAGGCGCGGCACCGTCGTGGATCCTCCCACGTGATGGGGAGGCGTACTTGACCTCGGCGATGATCGCGTGCCGCTCCCGACAGGAACGGATGGCCGCTTCGAGGCTCCGGTGAGGCATTCCGCTGGTATCGATGACCTTCGCCTGATCGAGACCTGCCAGGCGTTCCCCTGCCGCACGGACAATATCATCGAGTATCATGCCCCGCTCCCACTCACCCTGACCAGCCTGTGGAGTCGGTCAAGCGCCGCCCCTGAGTCGATCGAAGCCTCCGCACACTCTATACCCCCGGCAAGGTCTTCGGCCTTCCCGCCAAGGTAGATCGCCGCACCGGCGTTCAGGAGGACGATATCCCTCGCAGCGCCCTTCTCCCCCGACAGAACGGAGAGGAGGATCCTGGCGTTCTCCTCCGGGCCGCCACCCCTGATAGCGGCAGGTGGCGAGTGCGGGATACCAAACTTCGTGCAGTCGAGCGTATACGAGACCACCTCCCCGTCCCGGAGTTCGGCTACCGTCGTCGACCCGGTCGTGGTGATCTCATCGAGTCCCTCACCGTGGACCACCATCGCCCGCCGAACCCCGAGGTCGCCGAGAACCCTGGCGAGCGGGACGACAAGATGGGGGTCGTAGACCCCCAGGAGCTGACCTCCCGCACCCGCCGGGTTGGTTAGAGGACCAAGGAGGTTGAAGACAGTCCGGATCCCGATCTCCTGGCGGGCCGCCCGGGCATACTGCATCGCCGGGTGGTAGGCCGGAGCGAAGAGGAAGACGATCCCCGCGGCAGAGAGGACGGCCTCCACCCGGTCTGGCGGGATCTCGACGGCGACGCCGAGCGCCTCGAGGACGTCGGCCGAACCGCACCTGCTCGATACCCCCCGGTTCCCGTGCTTCACGATGGGGACACCCGCTCCTGCCGCCACAAAAGCAGCCGCGGTGCTTATGTTAAACGTCCCCGCGCCATCGCCCCCCGTGCCGCAGGTATCCACCCGCGTCCCTGTGTGGGGGAGGGTGATCGGGACGGCCGCCGCTCGCATCACACGGGCAAAAGCCGCGATCTCCGCAACGGTCTCTCCCTTCATCCTTAGCGCTGTGAGGAAACCTCCGATCTGGGCAGGAGTTGCGGCGCCACGCATGATCTCATCCATCACCCCTTCCGCCTCGACCGGCGGGAGGTCACTGCCCGAGGAGACGCAGGCAATCGCCTCGCGGATCATGCCACACCACCTCTCCCATAGAGGAAGTTTGCAATCAACCGGTCTCCCTCAGGGGTGAGGATACTCTCCGGGTGGAACTGCACTCCCTCGATCGGGAACTCACGGTGCCGGACACCCATGATCGCCCCATCATCGTCGCTTCTTGCCGTCACAAGAAGGGAGTCCGGGACGGTGTCGGGATCGATAAGGAGCGAGTGGTAACGGGTAGCGATGATCGGGTCGGGCACCCCTTCGTAGATCCAGGCACCGTCGTGGTGGACTACCGACCGCTTCCCGTGCATCAACCGCTCCGCCCGGACTACATTTGCGCCGAATGCAAGGCCGATCGCCTGGTGACCGAGACAGACCCCAAGCGTCGGAACAGTCCGGCTGATTCTCTCGATCACCTCCCGATAGAGGCTAAAGCCGGCCGGGTGCCCGGGTCCCGGCGAGAGGACGACGCGGTCGAATCTCAGCGACCGGATCCTCTCAAACGGCGTGTCGCTCTTCACCACGACCGGTTCGGCCCCGAGCATCCCGATCTGCTGACATAGGTTGAAGGTGAAACTATCATAGGCATCGACCACAAGCACCCGCATCAGCCCATCTCCTCCTCTGCGCCGAGCGCCGCAAGCATCGCCCTGGCCTTGCTGGCGGTCTCAACCCACTCGCGACCGGGGTCGGAGTCGGCCACAATACCCGCCCCAACCTGAACGGAGGCTATACCGTCCCGGACGACGACCGTCCGAATGGCTATCGCGAGGTCCATCGTGCCGGAGAACGCAAGATACCCGATAGCCCCCGCGTAGATCCCGCGCCGGAGGCCCTCCACCTCGCCGAGGATCTGCATCGCCCTTACCTTCGGCGCGCCAGAGACGGTTCCAGCCGGGAAGCATGACCGGAGAGCGTCAAAACGGTCGTAGCCATCCCGGAGCCTCCCCGAGACGGTCGAGACGATGTGCTGGACGTGCGAGAACCGCTCGATACTCATGAAGTCAGTCACCGAGACGCTACCATAGGCTGAGACCGCCCCGATATCGTTCCTCGCAAGGTCAACGAGCATGACGTGCTCCGCGCGCTCCTTCTCGTCTGCCAGGAGTTCGGCCGCGAGCCGATCGTCCTCTGCCACAGTCCGCCCACGGGGTCTGGTGCCGGCGATCGGGACGGTCGTAACCTGGCCGTCCTCCACCCGTAACAGCATCTCGGGACTGCTCCCGGCAATCACCACGTCACCAAAATCCAGGTAGTAGATGTAGGGGCCGGGATTTATCTCACGGAGTCGCCGGTAGACCCCAAACGGTTCGCCCTCGATCCAGCAGGCAAGACGCCTGGACAGAACTGCCTGGAATATGTCACCCGCCGCTATATGCTCCTTGATCCTTAAAACAGCGGCCGAAAACTCTTCCTGCGTGCAGGACGACGTCACGGCACCGGCACGGACAGGCACGACAGGAGACGGGTCGGGGAGGTGGTTGAGCCTGGCGATCCGGGTTGTTATCGCAGCACGGGCGCGGAGGTACTCCTCCTCCAGGTCGGCCTCGTCGGTGAGAAGGAGGTTCTCGATCACCGCGACTCGGCCCCGCCGTTGGTCGAAGGCAAGGCAATCCTGCGCCAGCATGAACCGGGCGACGGGGTCTTCGGTTTCCTCCACCGGGGATACAGGATAGAGAGACGAGACCAGGTCGTATGAGAAGTAGCCGGCAAGCCCACCGGAAAACCGCGGTAGCGTGGATGGCACGACCCGGAACCGCCCCATGAACTTGCGAACGGCATCGAGCGGGTCATTGACCTCGATTCCGGCGGCAACCTCGCGGATACGTGGATCGCCGGAGACGATCAGCGTCCCATCCGGGGCCACGGCGACCGTCGCGGCCGGAGAGGTGCAGATAAAAGAGTAGCGTGCGATCTTCTCGCTCCCCTCAAGCGACTCCAGCAGGAAACCCGGGCCGTCCCGGATGGTGGCGTAGATCTCTGCCGGAGAAAAAGAGGGGAGAGGGACCTCAACAAATACCGGGACCACGAGAGGCCGGTCGGTCGCGGCCTCCTCGAATCCCTGAATTAGGGTCAGCTCTCTTCGAGCGCAGTCCAGTCCACCGGCATCACCCCCTCACCGGCAGCCTGGAGAGAGACTCTTTGATCAACTCCAGGGGGTATTCGTAGTCGGAAAGTTTTCCCGTAAGGTAGGCCTCATAGGCGGAGAAATCGAAGTTGCCGTGACCCGAGTTGTTGAAGAGTATAACCTTCTCTTCGCCGGTCTTACGACAGAGGAGCGCCTGGTCGATCGCGGCCTTCACCGCGTGGGCGGCCTCGGGCGCGACGATGATACCCTCCGTCCTGGCGAACGTCAGGGCTGCCTCAAAGACCTCGTTCTGATGGTAGGCAACCGGCCGGACCACGCCGTCATGGACGAGCCTCGATACCAGGGGAGATGCCCCGTGGTAGCGGAGCCCTCCGGCGTGGATCGCCGGCGGGACGAAGTCATGCCCGAGAGTGAACATCCGCATGAGAGGCGTCAGCCCTGCAACGTCCCCGAAGTCGTAGGTGTAAAGCCCTTTCGTCAGGGTTGGGCAGGCGGCAGGCTCCACCGCAATAATATCGGTATCCGGGTGCTTCCCGGTCAACTTCTCGCCCGCGAATGGGAAAGAAAGCCCCGCAAAGTTGGATCCGCCACCGACACAGGCGATCACCACGTCCGGGTAAGCGTCTGCAACCGCTAGCTGCTCCTCTGCCTCCTGACCGATGACCGTCTGGTGGAGGCAGACATGGTTGAGGACGGAACCTAGCGAGTAGTTGGTGTTATCGTGGTTTGCGGCGTCCTCGACCGCCTCGGATATGGCGATACCAAGGGAACCAGGCGTCTCCGGGTCGCGGGCGAGCACCGCTCTACCGGATTGTGTCCTGTCAGAAGGGCTCGGGATGCACTCTGCACCGTAGACCTGCATCATGCTCTTGCGGTAAGGTTTCTGGTCGTAGGAGGCCCGGACCATGTAGACGGTGCACTCCATGTCAAAGAGACTCGTTGCGAACGCAAGTGCCGAACCCCACTGCCCCGCACCGGTCTCGGTTGCAAGCCGCTCGATCCCCTCCTCCCGGTTATAATAGGCCTGGGCGATGGCGGTGTTGGGCTTGTGCGAACCCGGCGGGCTCACGCCCTCCCACTTGTAGTATATCTTCGCCGGTGTTTTCAAAGCCACCTCAAGCCTTCTTGCCCGGTAGAGAGGGCTCGGCCTCCAGAGGGTGAGGATGTCCCGGACCTCGCCAGGGATGTCGATGTAGCGCTCCGTGCTCATCTCCTGCCGGATCAGTTCCATGGGGAAGATGTGACGGAGGTCGTCCGGGGTCGCCGGTTTTCCCGTAACCGGGTGAAGGGGCGGGTCCATCGGCGTCGGGAGATCCGCCTGGATGTTGTACCACCGCTTAGGCATCTCTCCTTCGTCAAGGAGGATCTTGGTCTGCATAGATGAACATGGTCTTTGCACACATATATACATTATTATACATTATTGATCTGCAATGATCCAATATTATCCTGAAACTGACCAGAGTGGCAGAAGACAGAAGACCTATACCCATTACGGCACCCGTCCCAGCGCTCTACCTTCCTTTGCTGGATGGTCATGAACAGTTGTATCCTGTTTTTAGGCTACCGAAAACCAATCATTATATACAGAGCCTCGATAGAGGATGACCTGGTGAACCTTTTGTCAGGAGAAACAATGCTTAAGCTAACCGTCGAACAACTTGCACGAACACTATGCGCGAACGCCGTCCTCGGTTCCCCTGTCGATGTCGGCGACCGGGTCATCATACCAGTCGCCGAGTTTGGATTCGGGTTCGGTGGCGCGGAAGGTGCCAGAGGGGATAAAGAGGGGGGCAGCCAGCATGGTGGTGCCGGGACCGGCGGCGGCGGTGGCGTATCGGCTGTTGCTGTGATCATCATCACAAAAGACGTCCCGGGTCCCGACGGTATCCATGTGGTCTCGCTGAATAAGAAGAGCCAGCTGGCAGAGGTCATCACGACCCTCGGGGAGACGGTTGGCCCACACGTCGCACATGCTTTCGAGAAGGGCACGGATATGATGATACAGCGCAAAAGCAAAGAGCCGCAGGCAACAGCAGAGGGGACCGATATCCCGGTCAGTGCCGAAGAGGAGACCTAAACCTCTCTTCGCCCCCCTCCATGACCGCGACACCCCTCTTTTTGATCCTGCTCGCCGTCGCCCATCTCCTCCTGCTTATCCTGCTTGCCCTCTACCTGGCGCCGGCAACCATCGAGATGGTTGCCATCTTCAGTCGGGAAAGAGCATGGGCGACCGCAACCCTGACCCGGGGCTTCGCGGTGGTTGGGGTCAGAGTCTCCGACGGGGTGCAGGTGCTTGAGGTCTTCCTCGCCGGCCACCGCGTCGTTACCCGGGATCTCCGGGATATGATAGCGGCAAACCCCCGGTCGGGGGAGAGAGGAGAGGGACAAAAATCGGCCCGAGAGTTGCGAGATTACATCGAGATCACCGAAGACCTCTGGCCACATCTCAGGAGGATTCTCGAAACCATCTACAGATCTATCCACATTGAGACTCTCCAGGGAGATATCACCCTCGGCCTCGAGAGCCCCGCTGACACGGGTGTCGTTTACGGTTACTGCACCGCCGTCCGCTACGCACTCTGGCCGGCGGAGGAAGTCGAGTTCGTGGTGACCCCGGTCTTCGACCGCGAGGTCTTCGAAGGCACCCTCACACTCCGGATGCGACTATACCGCCCCCTCCTGATCCTCATCGCGGTCACAGGGGCTCTTCTAAAAAAACCGGTGCGAGAGCAGCTCTGCCAGAAGTCTGTAAGAGGGGCTCCAGGTGTCTGAGGGTAGCGATCTCATCGTCGGAGGAGGCCGCAGGGTCGAAGGGCGATGCATCATCCCCATCGTCAGGGCCGTCGCCATCCACGGGCGAGAGAGCGCCGTGGTCAGTCTGACCCCGGTCGCCCTGATCGTCGCCGAAGGGGAGAACGAGTATCTCGCCCTTCTCCCCGGCGTGGCACCGGACGTCAGGGACGTTATCGACACGCTCCGCGACGATATCGAGCGTCAAAAAGAGGAGTGCGCCGGATAAGTAATCACTCGTAGCGCAGCGCTTCGATCGGGTTTAGTTGCGCCGCCTTCCAGGCCGGATAGAGACCGGAGGCCACGCTTGTGAAGACCCCGAACGCCATCCCAAAGAGAATGTAGAGGAGGCTTTTGGGATGGAAGAGGTAATCGGGGTTTCCGACAAAGACTGCCGTCGTCACATACCCGGCACAGAAACTGAGCACCCCACCTATGGCGGCGCCAACAAGCCCCAGGATGAGCGCCTCGTAGATGAACATCCGCATCACCTCCTTTCGCCGGGTACCGATGCTCCGCAGTATACCGATCTCCTTCGTCCGCTCGGTGACCGACATCAGCATCACGTTAAGGATAGAGACACCGGCGACAACGAGCGAGACCGCGCCGATCCCGGCTAAAAAGACCGTGATAGCGTCGGTAGCCGCAAAAATACTCTCCAGGATACCCCGTGTATCCATGACGTTGACGACTTCCTCCCGACGGTTCATCTTCTGTTCGATTGCCGCCTTGACCGCATCCAGGTCGTTGACGTCCCGGACCTTAACGATCACCTGGTCGTAGTCGTCCTCATCGTAGTGGTTCGAGTACCAGGAATAGGGCACAATGATGGCATAATCGGGGTTGATATCAAACCCGAGCCCCCGCTCTTTGAGCACCCCTACAACACGGAGGGTATCGCCGCCAATACTTGCCCTGGCACCAAGTTTCAGGCCGTTATCCCGGCTGTTTGCGGCAACCTGGCTTCCGATCATGCATCCGCCGCCGGTATCACGGGGGTAATTCCCAGATTCTTTCTCTAGGAGGAGAGGGATATCTTCGGCAGGGATAGCATAGATCATCACCACACTCTCTTTTTCACCCACAGAGACCTTATCGGCGGTGGTCGAGAAGGGTATGACCACGTTTGACCCAACCGCCCTCCTGATATCTGTCACCTCCCGGTCGGTGAGTTTCCCGCCGCCAACCCCTGCCGCCGGCGAGACGATCAGGGTGTCACCGACATCGGTGACCATGTCGCTGAACATCAGACCGATGCTGTTACCCATGATACCCAGGGTGGCGATAGCGATGACGCCGATGACGATCCCTATTACCGCAAGCGACGACCTGAGCCAGTGACGCTTGATGTTCCTGACGGCGAGATCAAAGAAGGTCATACCACCACCCTCCCGTCCTCGAGTTGTATAGTGCGATCGGCATACTCGGTCATCCTGATGTCATGAGTGACCATGACGATCGTCTTACCCTCGTCGCGGTTCATGCGGGAGAGGAGATCCATGATTGCAGTTCCGGTCTTTGAGTCAAGGTTCCCGGTCGGTTCGTCGCAGAGGAGGAAGTCCGGGTCGTTCACGAGAGCGCGGGCGATCGCCACACGCTGCTGCTGCCCTCCTGAGAGTTCGCCGGGCTTGTGACTGAAGTGGGTCTCTGCGATCCCGACCGCCATCAGAACTTCTTTTGCCCGGTTCCTGGCAATGTTCTGCCGTCCTTTCAGGATAAGCGGGTACTCGACGTTTTCCACAACCGAGAGCAGCGGGATCAGATTGAACTGCTGAAAGACGAAACCGATATGGTCACGCCGCAACAGCGTCAGGTCGTCGTCGTCCATCCCACTGATCTTTCTCCCGGCGATGGTGACCTCGCCCGAGGTCGGGACGTCGAGCGACCCCATGATGTTTAAGAGGGTCGACTTCCCCGACCCCGACGGCCCCATGATCAGGACAAACTCACCCTCATCAATGGCGATATCGACACCGTCAAGCGCCACAACGTCACCCGCCGGGAGGGGATAGACCTTGGTGACGTTCTCGAAACTTATGACCGGCATCCTCGTTACGTCCGCTTCCAGGAGTGGTAGATTGCCCCTGCAACACCAAGCGCGATCAGGATGACGAGCACAACCCCTAGAACAGGGAAACCGCCGCTCCCCCCCTCCTTAACCGGCGTCATCACCGTGCCGCCACCAAGCCCCACAGGTGTCGTGCTGGTGTAGAGGTTTCCATCGTCGTCCCGGTACTCGACGAAAAGCGGAACCTCGTCCACGCCGGCATCAGCCCGGAACGTCACTTCAAACGAGGAGATGTCATCGGGATCGAGCGTCCCGACAACATAGACCCGGAACGGGTCGATCGGGACCGCTGGCGAACCCGGGGTGATCATCACCGCCCGCGCAGACTCAAGTCCCGCGTTCATGACATCCCCCACGATCCGGTAACCGCCGGTGATGGGTGTGACCTCAACGTTGGTGATGACGGGGTTGGCCCGTTTCTTGTCCTCGCCAAACGTGACCGGCAGCACCAGATCCGTTGTGTGGGTGTTTATCCCATTGCGCCAGACCACCCTGAACGTGACGTCCGTCTCCGTCTCCGGCGCCAGGTTGAAGGTAACGCTCCCGGACGCATCAGGCTCCAGTCCCCCGATAAAACCGGTCGTGGGGGTGACGGAAAAACCCGTCCCCTCCGGAACCACCTGGACACCGGAGGCGGCGTTCGGTCGAGGGTTGCCGACCATGACAGTTATCCCGGCCGTCCGGCCTTCGGAAAAGGCATCCGGCTTTTCAACCATGGATATGCTGAGCGGGGTGTCCTCGACCTGGATAGCGACCGGATGGCGTAAACTGCCCCCTTCACGGAAGTCAAGGACAAAAGTGGGATAAAAAGTCCCCTCTCCACCGTCCGCCCGGATGGTGAAGGTGAACGTCTTGGTGTTCCCGCCACCGATCTCCCCTACCGAGAGGTATGGATCCGTTGTTGGCACAACACCTTTGCCGTAGAGCCTGGCGCTCTGGATTGCGACCGGTTCGGCACCGTTGTTCTGGATAACGATCGTGAGCGTCCCTGTATCCCCGCTCATCATGACCTGTGGATCGAGAGAGGAAGAGACGACGGTGATATCCGCAGGGGCGGCAGTGATCGGTGAGACGAGCGCCAGTGCAGCACAGAGCGCCAGTACGAGAAATTTTAGATCTTTCATCTTTACAGCCATCCGATAAGGGTTATGATCAGGTAGATGACATAGATGCCCACCGGTATCCCTACGGTGAGGGTCGCATCTCTCGTTGAGAGGTTCCTTGCGTATTTCATGCCGAATATCCAGATGTTTGCACTCCAGATCAGGAAGAGGATGCTCACGATACCTGCAACCTGCGCCAGCGGGTCAGTTGTAAGGACGGTCACCAGGTACTCGGAGAACGCCGCAATCTCTTCAGCGCTGCTCATGGCCGGGACTGTCAGGCCCGAGAGGAGGTAGTATGAAAAGATAGATCCTATAATGCCACCAAAGACCTGGGGTATCAGACCATAACCCGTGACCTCCAGCGTTCGATTGAGCGATCCCTGACCCTTGAATACCATAGAGATGATGTGAAAGATAAAACCATAGATGATCCAGGCAAGGAACCCACCGACAAAGGCGACGGCGGTTGAAAAGACTACCATGAGCGTGCCCAACCCCCCCATCTCGGCGGGGAGCATGGCAGTAGTTACATCTGCCATAATTAAGGCCGATACCGCACCAATCAGCCCGCATATCAGCGCTATAAGCGCCGGTACCTTAAGGCTCGGCTCATCCCGTATGCGGGCTTCAAAAAACCGCGCCGGATTGAGAAGCACCTGAAGAAACCCTGTTTCCATGAAAACTACACCTGTATACTTCTGGTCAAAGTAAAGCGATAAACTTTTTTCGAGAACCTGGTGCCGCGATCACCATCATCCCCGGTTTCGCCGTTGGGGACCCAGACGTTTGCGGGTTTTAAGGGGGATGCTACCAGACGTCATCGCTTCAAGCGATATATGCATATAACACCATGTAAAAAAAACATAACGTTTCCGCCCCGGTGACGCTACAGGTGACCGAGTTCCTTCAAACTCGCATACCCATTCTTTGTGACAATAATATGATCGAGCACCCGGATACCCAGGATCGACCCGGCCTCGACGAGCTGCCGGGTGATCCCGAGATCCTGCGTGGAGGGCTCAAGGCTGCCTGACGGGTGGTTGTGGACCAGGATGACGGAAGCCGCACGGTCGGTGATCGCATCGGCAAACACCTCCCGGGGGTGGACCAGGCTCTGGTTCAGGATTCCAACGGTGATGACCCGGCGCTCGATAACCTCACCGGCACCGTTGAGGGTGATACAGATGAAGTACTCCTGCTTTTTGCTCCGCCACTCCGCAACCATAGGGAGGACATCCTCAGGAGAAAGGACACGCTGCCCGGCAACGCCATCGTCCACGAGATAACGGCGCCCGAGTTCGAAACAGGCCATAATCTCACAGGCCTTCGCGCAACCTATACCCTCTATCTCCAGAAGGTCGCTGTAGGACGGAGCACCACCGACGCCCTTCAGGTAATTCTTGACATCGGCTGCAACCTGCCAGACATCCCGCCCTTTTGTGCCACGCCCGAGAAGGAGGGCGATCAGTTCGGCGTCGCTGAGCGCCTGCGGCCCACGACTTGCCAGTTTTTCTCGCGGGCGATCGTGGTTGGGGGTCTCACGCATCCTCTTTCTCATGCTCATCCTGCCAGATCGGGGTTTTTCTGTACCTTGATCTGGTTGAAGGAACATGTATACGTTGCCAAACGATCTGCTGGATGTCTCAGGTTCGATTCCGGCCTGGGGAACGGATCCCATCTTTCCGGAGATGGAGATCAAACGTATTCTATCGAAATCCTTTTCAAGGGGTGATCGATATCCATTAGCAGGATGGAGCTTCCCTGGAAGAGTGCCAAGGCCTGGTGCAGGAAGGGGCGCGCATACGCCAGGCAGGGGCAGTATGACCTGGCGGTCTCGTGCTACGATAAAGCGATCCGTCATGACGGCGAGAGTTCCATCCTCTGGTACTACAAGGGACTTGCTCTGGCTGCAGCCGGGCGACACCGGGAAGCAGTAGAGTGTTTCGACCATGCCATCAGGATCGATCCGACCTGCGCCAGGTTCTGGCAAGCCAGGGGACAGGCGATGTACAACCTCGGGAAGTACGGGGAGGCGGCAGGTTCCGCCGGTCAGGCGGTGGAGCTCGCACCTGACTGCACAGACGCCTGGCTCATCCGCGGCCACGCCCTGCGAAGGATCGGCCGAGCACTCGATGCAATGGAGTGCTATGACCGCGTCTTAAAGATCGAACCCGACCGTGTTGATGCCTGGCTCGCCCGTGGAACCGCGCTTGCTTCCGAACGCCGCTACGATGCCGCGATAGAGTGCTATGACCGCGTCCTCACGCTCGATCCGGGAAACGTAAACGCCTGGTATGCAAAGGGGGCTGTCCAGATCCTCCTCTCCCGTTACGAAGACGCACTCGTCTCTTTTGACCGGGCTGTTGCCGCCAGTCCCGGACACGCGGACGCCTGGTATGCCCGGGGCTGCACACTTGCAGCCCTCCATCGCTACGAAGGGGCAGTCGCCTCCTTTGACCGCGCACTCGCCATCAGGCCCGATGACGCCGAGGCCTGGCATAACCGTGGTCTGGCGCTCCAGAACCTGGAGCGCTATGAGGAGGCGCTCGAGAGTTTCGAACGCACTTTCAGGATCAACCCCGATTTCGCCGGGATCTGGTACCGCAAGGCCATCGTCCTTAAAAGCCTGAAACGCTACGACCTTGCACTTGCCTGCTTTGACCGGGCGATCAGGGAGAATGCCATCGATGCGGAGATCTGGTACCAGAAAGGAATGGTCTACGTTCTCCTGAAACGCCACGAGGATGCAATAGAGTGTTTCGACCAGGCTCTCAAACTCAAACCCGATCATCCGGAAGCCGAATACTACCGCGGCGAGAGTTACTACGCCGTCGGGGACTATGAGTCAGCGATAGAGTGCTACCGCACCGTGGTCGAGAATGACCCAAAGAACGTCATCGCCTGGAACAACTACGGCAACGCCCTATATCACCTCGAACGTTACGAGGAGGCGCTCATCTGCTACGAGCGTGCCCTGGAGATTGAACCCGATAACCTCAGGGTCTGGAACAACAAAGCGAGCGTTCTCTCCGTCCTCTCACACTACGACAAAGCGCTTGTCTGCTACGACAGGGAACTGCGGGCCCACCCCCAGAACGCTGACGCCTGGTACAACAAGGCCCTCGCGCTCTTCATCCTTGGACGCTACAGTGAGGCGGCCACCTGCTGCTCCCACGCGCTGGAGATCGATCCCACAAGACTCGCGGTCTGGAAAACGAAGGGTAACGCTCTCGTGCTCATGGAACGCTACGAGGAGGCAATCGAGTGTTACGACAGGGTTCTGGAGGTGAACCCTGACGACACCGAAGCGCTCAAAGGTAAGGCAGCGGCTCTTGTCAACCTGGACCAACCTGTCGAGGCGGCCAAATGCTACATGAGGTTGCAGCGGTTGCAGCGGGGTTAACATGTGCTACCCTGTGGGGAGGGCGCCCCGGCAACCGATTCCGGGACTTCTCAGTCAAACGATCGCAGATTGATCCACTGCGAAGTCTCCTTGAATAAGAACCCACAGAAAGAGTGGTGGGATCATTAGATCCGCACGATCCGCGCAACCGCTTCCTTGAGGTTCTCCATCGAGGTCGCGTAGGAGAGTCTGATCCAGCCAGGTGTGCCAAACGCGGTGCCGGGGGTGACGGCCAGGTGCGCGTCCTGAAGCCACGACCGGGCGACCGCCATATCGTCGCCGCCCACATTGATGTAGGCATAGAACGCCCCATCCGCGGGGGCAGTTGTATAGCCAATGTCCTGCAGCGCCGGCACAATGTAATCTCGCCGGCGCTCAAACTCGCGGCGCATCGTCTCCACGCAGTCCTGACTGCCCTGGAGGGCAGCGAGGGCGCCGTACATCGCAAACGTTGTTGGATGCGATACGGTGTGCTGCTGCACCTTCTCCATCTGCCGGATGATCGGCCTGGGGGCGACCGCGTAGCCTATCCGCCAGCCGGTCATCGCGTAGGCCTTCGAGAACCCGTTGACCGTGATCGTCCGCTCCGTCATACCAGGAAGGGAGGCGAGAGATATGTGCTCCTTTCCGTAGACCAGTTTCTCGTAGATCTCATCGGAGAGCGCATAGAGGTCATGATCACTGCAGATATCGGCGACGAGCCTGAGCGAGTCTGCGTCAAGAACCGCGCCCGAAGGGTTAGAGGGGGAGTTGACAACGATCATCTTTGTCCGGGGACCGACAGCCTCAAGGAGCGTGTCGTCGACCTGGAAGGCCACGCTATCAAGCGCGTGGTGCCGGACGCTGGCGCCAGCAAGCCTTGCGCAGGGCTCATAGGAGACCCAGGAGGGGTCCAGTATGAGCACCTCATCCTCTGGGTTCAGCACGGCCTCCATCGCCTGGTGGATGGCATCTTTTGCCCCACAGGTTACCAGCACCTCGTCCTGAGATGCGGAAAAACCATTCTCGGCGGAGATTTTCCTGGCTATCGCGGCCGTCAACTCAGGGATACCGGTGCTCGGGGCGTAGTGGGTCTCGCCACGACGGAGGGCATCGATACAGGCCTCCTTGATGTGTTCCGGGGTATCAAAGTCCGGTTCCCCGATCGAGAGGCTGATGACGTCGATACCCTCCGCGGCCATCCGCTTTGCGGCGTTCGATATCTCGATCGTTGCAGAGGGAGCTATACCTGCAATCTTCTCCGATAGGCTCCTCATGCCAATCGCTGGACCATCTTCACGGCCGACTCAACGGCGCGCTTTGCATAATCGATCCGCTCGGTTGCTTCCATACGGGTCATCCCCGGCCCGGAGATGCCAAGGGAGACAGGTTTATCGAACTCGAGAGAGAGGTCAATGATCTTTCGCGCCGCATGCTGGACAACGATCTCGTCGTGCTGGGTGGCGCCCTCGATGACACAACCGATGGTGACGACCGCGTCGATATCGCCGCGCTTGAGCAACTTCTTGATCGCAAGCGGCATGTCATAGGCACCCGGGACGTAGATCGTATCCATGACCTCTGCCTCAAGGAATCTTGCATGCTCTCTGGCCTCGATCTCCATCATATAGGTGATGTCACGGTTGAACTCCGCGACGACAAATCCAAGTTTTACTGTCATCTCAATCTTCCTGCTTTAGTGTTTTAGCACCGGTTCGTGATAACTCCTCTTTTCCATCATGGACGTGCTGGCCCAACATCCTCAAACCCCTGTCGCTGACCGGTCCCGGCAAGTTTCTCGAGTTCTTTCGGGCGGAGAGCAAGCCGGACGGCGTTCACTGCATGCTCCCTCGTCCGCTGCTCCATCAGCCATGCAAGTTCCTTTGCGTCTTTTGCCTCGTCCTCATGGACGAAGACCTCGATGATGTGTTTGTTCGTCAACAGCTGGCATAGAATGAGACCCTGGGAGGCCTCGTGAGCACAGACCCTGTCCTTCTCCGCACTGCCGGGCATCCCGAGCGCCATCACCAGGTCGCACCCACGCTCCTCGATCAGTTTCTTGCAGGCCACCGGCAGGTCCTTGATCCCGGGGACGACGTATCGCTCAATCCCGACGCTTGCGTGTTTCCGGATCTCTTCTATGGCGATGCCGCCCATATCAACCCGGGCAAACGTGGTATCGGCGATCCCGATCTTCATCCGAGCAGCACCCCGGCAGCCGCTTCCACCCCATCACCTGCCTCAAACCCTGACTTTCGGAGGGCAAACTGAACGGCAGCAAGGGTTGCAAGGATCTCCTGTGCCCCGACACCGCCCATGGTGCCTATACGGAAGATCTTGCCCTTGAGATGATCCTGGCCACCGGCGATCTCAATGCCGAACTTCTTGACCGTGCCCCGGAGATCTCTGTCCGTGACGCCTTCAGGGACCCGGAGAGCGGTGGCGGTGTTAGAGTAGGCGTGGTGTTCGTCTATCTTCGGGAAGAGCTCGACGCCCCAGCACCTTGCCGCGGCACGGACGGCGTCGGCCATCCGGCGGTGGCGGGCAATACGTGCAGGGATACCTTCCTCCTCTATCATCTTACATGCCTCAGCGAGCGCAAGGAATAGCGGGACGGCCGGGGTGTAGGGGGTCTCCATCGGGGTGGCCTTCCCGCTCTTGCGATAGGCGGCCATATCCAGATAGAACGGTCTCTTATCCGAGATGCGTTCCCATGCGCGGTCGCTCACGGCGATGGCGGCAAGACCCGCCGGGGCAGCTAAACATTTCTGCGACCCTACAACCGCGATGTCAATACCCCATTCATCCATCCTGACGTCATCGCCACCGATGGAGGTTATGCCATCCATGATAAAGAGGGCGTCGTGTTTCCGGGCGAGTCTGCCAACCTCGGGGGCGGGATTCTTGATCCCGGCGCTCGTCTCGTTGTGAACCATCGTAACAACCTCAGCACCGGCCTCAAGCTCCCGCTCGAGGGCCGTGAGGTCTAGCGGCGTCCCCCATTCTGACTCGAGAGTGGTCACGGTGCTGTAACGCTGCCCGATCTTTGCGAAACGGTCACCGAACTTACCGTTGACAAGCGAGACTATCTTTCTATCCCGCGCAAAGTTTGCAACACCAGCTTCCATCGCGGCGGTTCCAGAACCGCTGATGATGTAGAGGTCGTTTGCGGTGCCAAAGAGGTTCTTTAACACGCGGACAGTATCCGCATACGCCGCCCCGAACTCGGGGCCGCGGTGGTTGATGGCCTGCCGCGTCATTGCGGCGCGTACCCGCTGCGGGACGGGCACCGGCCCGGGGATCATAAGGAGTGGTTCTTGTTCCATGAGATATCAGTCCGTATTGTCTCGTTCTGGACAGAAGCTGTTCCTGCAAGGAACTTGGATGTGGTTTCATATCAAACTCACCACACTGGCGGTATCGACAGAGAGAAATGGATGGAAGAGTATAATGGA
>Ga0116195_1001155_pt1 | contig 17232 bp, 10 predicted proteins | sample AD_SCU002_MetaG_FD_89881 | JGI IMG/M metagenome (GOLD analysis project Ga0116195, IMG submission 89881) | Active sludge microbial communities of municipal wastewater-treating anaerobic digesters from China - AD_SCU002_MetaG | ecosystem: Engineered > Bioreactor > Anaerobic > Digestate | place...
AACTCAACTTTCCCACTTGTAAATTAGCTCCTTTTCCTCTGGTCAGGAGCATAAATTAGTCCCTAAAAAGGGAAGAAAAAGCTTGAAAAACCTCTTCGGGTGTGATATAATATTAGTGTTTCAAACAAAAAAATAAAACACCTTCGGAGGTTTTTCATGACTAAAATTGTAGCAGAACAAATCCTGAATGACCAGACCCTTTTCACCCAGATTCAGTGGTTTTTTCATCATTATCTCCCTGTCAAAGTTTTGCAACAGTGTGGATTCTACAAGCTTCGAGGGGTGAGTTGTCTGAAGGTACTCCAGGAACTTTTTCCTCTTGTCTTTACCCATAAAAACCTATGGAGAACCTTACAATCGGAAGAAACGCTCCCTTTCAAGAAAAATACCGGCTATCGCTTTATGAATCATGCGAGTTTCCATTGGGAAAAGCTTCTGTTACGGGTAGCCACTTCCCTGTTGACTTACCTTAACTCCCTTACCCAGACGGATCGGGTGACGGCACTGGTGATTGATGATTCCCTGATCAGTCGCAATCGTAGCAAGAAAGTGGAACTTCTGGCTCGATGCTATGATCATGCCAGTCAAACTTTTCAAAAAGGGTTTCGTATGCTGACGATTGGATGGACAGATGGTTGCACCTTTCTTCCCCTGCAATTTCGTCTGCTAAGTTCTTCCCAGACTTCCAAAGTACTTTGTCCTGCGAAGACCTGCGATCGGCGCTCCCTGGCTCATCAACGGCGCAGGCAGGCCCAGACCCCTGCAACCGAGCTTCTGCTCCAGTTGCTCCCTCAGCTCAAAGCCATTCCTGCAAAGTACGTCCTGATGGATAGCTGGTTTTGTCTGCCCAAACTGCTTATAGCGATTCATCAGATGGGAAGAACGATCATCGGAATGGTACGGATCACGGACAAAGTTCATTACTACTATCAGGGGCAATGGATATCCGTCAAGAAGATCTATGCACAGACCAAACTTCTCTCAAGGGAGGGAAACACCCTGCTGGGAGCTGCCCAGGTCAAGGTACGCCCCCATACCCAGGAGAGCTCAGATACCTGGATCGATGCCCAACTGGTCTTTGTGCGCAGACGTTCCAGTGAAGCCTGGTTAAGTCTCCTGTGCACGGACTCACACCTGGATCCTGAAGAAGTGGTACGTATCTACGGTAAACGCTGGGATATTGAAGTCTTTTTCAAAATGTGCAAATCTCATTTAGCCTTGGGAAAAGAGTTTCAGGGGCGATCCCTTGAAATGCAGATTGCTTCCACCACCCTCGTATGTCTTCGTTACCTGATGATTGCTCTCTGGGTACGCAGGGAACAGGATCAACGAAGTTGGGGAGAGTTATTCTATCGGATCTGCGATGAAATGCAGGATATTTCCCTGCTTCGTTCCATGAAATTACTGCTTCTTACCTTGTGGGAAAAGCTACAAAGCCTTCCTGGGCTATCCAATGCAGTGATAGCTACCTTGATGAAAGAATTGCTATTGAAATTACCTGCTTATGCAAGAAATCGATTATACTATTCCACATGATGGAGAAGAATTTAGGATAGTTAAATCGGGTTATGCATGTGGGAAAGTTGAGTGGAGTAATAAGTAATTTCGTTTTTTTATACAATAATTCATCAAGAGCGTTAAAGTCCTCTGAGCAGTATTTATCTAAAAATGAGCAAGATTTGATTAAATTTGGATCATACAAACCAATAAGATACAAAACAAGCAAATTTGTGTCAAGAATAATCGAATTCTTATATTTATTAATCAAGGTATTGACCTCAATTAAACTCAATTTCCTAGTTCTCTGATTTGCATTTCAATAACATTACCAGTCAAATCTTCAATTTTAATTACCTTATAAACTCTTTCACTGTTAGGCTTTCTTGTGAGATTTCCGAAACTAGTCATTTCCTCTAATCTGGTTTGATGAATTGGTAGATACCTTAAGTAACTAATAGTGATTAACCAATATGAGTCAGTTTTCTTGACTTCCTCTAACACCAAACTATCATGTAAATAGCTTATTCCAAGATTCCTAACGTAATCTAATGCAATTTTTACTGCAGCTTTTGTGTCTATCATCATTAACCCCTTTCAGCAAAAACGTTTGATATCTTCATTTTTCCTTGTTATTCTTCTTAAGCTCTCTCTCGAGTATTTTTACTCATCGACTTTAATCCCCAACTGATAAAAAGCTTCTAATACTTTATCTTCAAAATCTTGCTTACTAATCTCGCCTTCAGTAGCTTCTAAAATGATTTTTATTGATGAGAACTTAGTTTGCAAGTAGTTTATCGTTGCACTGATCTCGCTAACTTTGCCTTTTGGGATATTAAAGGAGAGTTGAATTTCCTGTTTTCCATCTTTGCTTAAGCTCTCTGACACCATTTTCCCTTTATTTGTCTCAGTTTTATTGTCACTTTCTTCTGGTTCGATATTTGGATCTTCGTAAACTACGTTATTTTTATTTTCTTGATCTGACAATAAACTCAAACTAAGTTTATCGCTAATAATAATCTCGAACTCATCTAAAGTTATATTTGAAACATGTTTATATGCCTGCAAAACTGGCTTATCATTTTCTAATGTTCCGAGTCCAAAATTTCCATTCTGTACTCCTTCCTGAATTCCCAAGATTAGTGTTTCTTTAGCTAATGGTTTTGGTTCTCCAGGCACTCGATAAAATGATTCGAGGATGTTTTTTGTTGAAACATAATCATTTGATGTTAGATATTTTATTTTTATCACATTGGAAGAGAGTTTTTCGATAATATCCTCTGAGTCTTTTAGTACTTTTATGATTTCCTGACTGATTGTTTTTCCTTCGCCAAAGGTTGGATTACCTATGGTTTTTTCCTTGAGTTCATTATTTCTTCCAGGTATGACAATCAGTTGGTAACAGCGTCGAACTGAATCTTTCTGTTTTTTTTCGAAATTTTTAATTTCAGCTTCCAGCTTCTTTTTTTCCTGCTCTATAAGTATTAAGTTTTCATCAATCAGAAGCTCTTTATAACCAATACACTTTTTTATATCAGCATTGAGCGTATATCTTTCTGTCTCTTTTGGGCAAAGAAAGATTAAAGAGTTCTTGTAAACACGAGGTGTGGTTCCCTTGTTGGATATTATATTATTGATTGTAGCTTTGTTATTTTCTTTCATTACTACAAGTGCTAAATCCCTGGTATCAATAATGTTGTCAGGATTGTCCTCCCAAATGTAGGTACGTAAGTTATTATTGACCATTATTGTTTTTAGAAGCTCTTTTTCAACTTCTTGCACCATGTTGTCTTCTATTTCATCTAGCTTTGAAAGCAATATTCGATTGATATTTGGTTTAATGCTGAAAAAATACCTATTGTCAGAGCTTTGAAGATAAAACAATTTAGATTTTAACTGCTCTAAAACATCTGAAACTACAGCGGAAGGAAAGGTATTGGTAGATACTACCTTTTTTATTTCATTTAAAGTAGCACCTCTTTCCTCCCCACCCGAAAAAGAGTACATAAAAATGGTAGAAGCGATCTTTTGGGGTAAGTTTAAGCCTTGAATTGTTGTTGATAGTCCAGAGTTAGTTTTGCTACAATTAGAATCTGAATCAGATATATCTGCATTTAAAACACTATCATATTGTGAATCAATGTGCTTAATCAATTCATCTCGAATTTCTTTATTCTTTAAATCGAAATCAGCTATGGATATATAGGGAATTGTTTTATCTTTTACTGAAAAAACGACCGTTGATAAAAGTCTTAGTACACCCCGTGTTCGCTGAAAAGTATGGAAAGTTCCCCACCGCTGATACAAATTATCAATGAGTTCAGGCTGAAATGGGTAAGAAGCAATAAACTTTTCTCTGTATTCACTTATATTTGATGTAATCAATTCTTCTTTATCTGCATACTGGACATATTCATTGACAACTTTCTTTGCTTCTTCTCCATCAATATGTTGGAATAATCTACAACGAATAATTCTACTAATTTCATCCTCTGCAACAGGTGAAAAAATCTTCTCCACTCTACCAAGTGCCTTTTCCATCTGTTGAAGCATTTTTTCTGCTGCTTCGTCATATTGTTCTAAAATGCTTGATGGCAAAGTGATAATCATGGAAACTTTTTCTAAAGAGCAAACAACTTCAGTTAGTTCCTGTATAAAGGCATAAGTTTGGTTGGCGAGTGTATTTGATTCCACCTTGGTTCCTGCTGCTTTTGTAACATATTGAAGCAGTTCGTCTATTAGGATTAATAATGGTTGTTGGGGTTCCAATAGCTTTCGAATCAATTCTTTTCCAGGGGAGGTCATCCCTTTCATCAAGTCTATTTTTCCAGTCAGAGTTTTTTCAATCAGCCCCCATAATGTTGTATCTGCTGAGAGTGCTGTTCCCTCTATCGCAACAGTTTTGATTCCCCATTGCTTGGCTTTGTGATAAAGCGCAATAAGTGAGTGAGTTTTTCCTCCGCCAAACGGTGTTTTCATTTGGATGATAGGATCTCCCCCATTTCCCAATAACCTTTTTTCAACAACATCGATTAGGTTTTGCAATCCCTTTGTGATATACGTTTTTTGAAAAAATAGCTGAGAATCAACATATTCTTCGGGTCCTCTATGGTTAACAGTTTCCCACAAATCTGCTGCAAACACATCCATTGTTAGGTTACCAGATAAGATATCCTGGTGAGGAATGGCTATTGTATGAAATGGTTTCATTTAAACAAACTCTCCTCGCTCTCCTCTTTGGGAGAATTCCTGACATTGCTGACAATTCTTTCACGTCCTGTTAAAAAGCCATCCAAGAGCTTTTTTTCTTTACTTTCATTGGGAAGTGTTTGAGAAATAGCTTGAGCAATTTGGTAAAATTGCTCATTTGATCCATATCCTGTGGTTGATAAGGCTTTAATCATTTCTTCTTTCTTGTTTGCTTCCCATAATAAGAGCACAAGGTGAAGAATATCAATAATATGAGTGGAATCTTTTAACTCTTGTAATGAACGATTTTGTGGACCTAAAACAGAGATAAATTCTTTATCCTTCTTAATAAAACCTTGTTTGTTCCATTCATCTGTTAAATCGATACCACACGATTGTGCTAGCTTACGGGCTTCATCAAAGTCAACTTTTAACTCTCCAAATTCCCACCGATAAAGGATGTAAAACCTAGCTAAATGATCGATATCTGTAGTGGAGCCAACATCTAAAATTTTATTGACTGCATAATCCGTAGTTATAGTACGCACTTCCTCTAATAATCTATCCGCACGCACAATATTGCCTTCATAATCCAGTACTTTTTCGTATTTCCCAAATACTTCAATTGCCGACCCAATAGCAGCTATAAAAAAATCAGCACCACTAATGCCTTCATTCCAGAGAAGATCTAATTTTTCTCTAAGAAATGCTTTTAACTCTTCTCTAATAATTTGATAAAAACCTTCTTTCTCTCTTACTATTTTTCTGCAAACAATATAAATAGATGAAGAAAGAGCTGCTGATTCTCTTGCTCTCATCCTGGTTGTCATTTCAGTATTTATAGGCCAAGAAGCTGTAGGCACTAAAGATGAGTCAAGCAATGAGTTAATTAAAACTTCCCACCCAGAGGTTGATTTATGTGCATATACGATGTTTGCTATTCCCAATGGCTTGAGCACTCTATAGAATTCTTTAAAAGCTTTACTCATGTTTTCTTCAAAAAACTTTTTATCCTTATAGTTGTATCTTATTGGATCCCAACAGGACATTTCGGTGATTTCACCTTTTTTTGGTGTTAAAGAAGTTGAAAATAGCTCTGGGTACAAATTACCAATTATTTTTTTTTGCCAAACATAAAAAAAATCAGATAAATCTGCATAAGGTACACTATTATAATAAGGTGGATCAGTGAAAATAGCATCAAAAAAATCATCGTCATATGGTATCGATATGGCGTTAAACTGTTTTATGATGGGGTAATCATCCTTTACTTTGCCATTATTGATCATGCAGCAATTTTCAATTACCTTATTTAAAAAATCACAATTCCATGAACCTCTTGAATCACTAAAAGGGTTTATCTCTCCGTAATCAAAAATCATCCCGAGTGCTTGTTTATCAAATATTCTTTCAAATGAAGTATTGTCTGGTCTGTATCTGACAAGGTTGGATAAATTTGTTGCTAACCTATCAAAAATAAAACTTAGATAAGTTAGAATACATTTTTTATACTCAAAGTTTTCTTTTATTATTTCTAAACAAGTATCTTTGAGCAGATCAACAAAAGTTATTAGCGTAAGTTGCTGTCTGTAATTAAATAAGTCACTCCATTTCTTTAATCCATATAAAGGCACGTTAAACAAACCACTCATTAGAGGGATAACCTCATTTGGTAAAGCAGACATTTGCCATTTATTTTCGAATTCCTGAATCTTTAGATCTAGCTGTTTTTTTGTTTCTTTTAACAAATCTGTATCTTTTTCTTCAGCTAATCTAAATGTTTTTCCACTTTCTCCTTCCTTAATCATAACAGCAGCTACTATTTTTTGACCTGAATTACCTGATAAGAATAATTTTCTAGTTGTTTTGGCCTCAATAACTCCATTGCATATTGGACAAATTGCTTTTGCTCTTTTAATTGAGCCATTATCAGGATTAAAGTTTTGTGGAAATTTCTCATATCCGGATCCAACTATTTTAAATAATACTGTGTTCTCCTTATTTACATAGGGGTATAATGCGATTTTATTTTTATTTGTATTTGCTAACCAGTATTGATGCAATAAAGGTATTTCTGCATTGCATGCTGGGTTTTGACATCGAATTGTTCTAGCCCATATATATCCTATGACAACCTTGCCATCTGCTTCATGAGGATAAAAATGAATCAATCTTTTTTTTGCTTCTTCTAAAATTCGTTCACTATGCTTTGTAACATCTTGTACTATCTGATTAACTTTTTCGTCTAGTTCTATGTTGTTTGCATATTTTACTTTTCTTTGAATTTCTTTCCCGAATCTAAATGGATATTCCAGGGTACATTTCTGAATTAAAAATGCAATAGGATTGTAATCATTTGAATATGTTTCACAACCTAAACGATATGCTTCTAATGGTATTGCGCCTCCTCCTCCAAAAGGATCTAAGATCTTTGGTGGGATGTTCTTGTTATTTTTTAGGATCAACTCTTTTGCTTTATTGATTAATATCTTATTATTTGAGTTTTCCCATCTACTGATATCAATAATAAATTCTTTCATTTTGTTGTATTCTTTTTGGTTTTTTGGTGCTCCAATCAGTGATGCAAAATTTGTCACTCTGCTAGATGCTAATGGTCGTCTTGCCCACCAAATGTGCAATGTTGAAATATGGCCTTGACGAATATATTTTTCTTGTGCTGAATTAATACTTACTTCTTTAACTGGAAAACCATACTCAATAAATCGTTTGTCGCTCATATGCCAGTTTTTCCTTTCAACAATATTTCTTCGGGGGGGACTATATACCGCACATTTTCGTTTTTCTCTTCTGCCTGCAAAGTTTCTGCTGGATTTTGGATAATTGATAAGAAAGGGTGATTGTTTGCTTGAAAAACAACATAGAGATAGTAGTTATTCTGAAATCTCTTAGCCATAAACCACTCATTCTGTGTAAGTTCGATCTGTCCAGTCTGGGCTCTGGCTTTTACTTCTATATATCGAATTTCATTGATAGGATCTATAGATCGTATGTCAAATCCAAGGTTTTCTTTTGAAACATCAGTTGGTATTCGTCCATTTTGTTTTTCATAAGCCATGACCGTATCCATTCCAATTTTTTCAATTTCTGGGTCACTAACCATATGTTTTCCAAAATACTGATAAGGGATAACTCTTACCAAACCTTTAAAAAATGGAGCATTCATATTAAGATTTTTTTCATTCTTAATATTTTCGATCAATTCTGTTAACGAAGCTTCATAGTAATTTTTTGTTTCTTTTTTTCGTTGAATCGCTAAATCAACATTTTCGTAATTCTCTTTTCTCTTCGCTAAAGCAATAAGGTCACCATCCAATTTGAGTATTAACTGCTCTAATGACTTTATGCCATATTTCTCTTTAATATGAGCTTGGTGATTTCTCTCTTCTTCTAATTCTTTTTTATACCTTTCGAGTTCATTGATCACAAAAGCTTCAGAAAGTTGCTTTAAACTATTAATTTCGCAATTTTCCGGTTGTATATTTTTTGATCCAATTAAATCCCAAAGAATTGTTGGATTAATTTCCTTTAATTGATTGTTGTTTTTGCCGCAGTAAATACCAAATAATCTTTTACCAGCAACTTTTCCAGTAGCATCTCGTATTTCCCCTTCATAAAATAGCAAATAACCATCCATTATTCCGTCGGGATCTAAAAAGGTTGCTCCTTTGTATATGAGCGGGGCAAATGTTTCCATGGTATAAGTCAGCATTGCTTCAAACATTGGATGACCAAACGTAACAAACTCGGTATCACCGTTTCTGTATGAGATTTCTTTATCAAATGTAACTTTTGGATAACGTCTTAACAGACTTCCAAATACTTTCTTAATCTGATCTCTTTCAGCAACTTGTTTTAGTACAAACGGAACAGAATCGATTGAATATACATTATCCTTAATTGGTTTAATTTTGCCTTCCAAAACTTGAAATGTTTTTTTAAAAAAATTCTCAGTATATTCCGGGATTAAGCGATGTTCTTTCGCCTTGTCTGCCATTTCTTTGATTCTCGTATAATCAATGTATCTGGTAGCCAAGCTTTCACTTAAGTTCTCTTTGACTCTTTGGACGTATTCTTTATCTATCTTAATGTTGATTGATTTGAGAATATCTTCCATATTCCGGCAAGATGAGGCCGCTTCAATCATTAATTGAGACAAATCAACATCAGCTAACACATCTCCCATCACATCATAAACTTTATCATTTCCCATGGTTTCTTTAATCTCTTCTAATTTCTTAAACAGGAGCGTTAAAACTTGACCTTCTCTTGTGTCCGTTGCTACCAGGTTGTAGATATTCACTTCATATTTTTGACCGTACCTGTGAACCCTACCCATTCTTTGTTCCAATCTATTCGGATTCCATGGTATATCGTAGTTAATCATCAAATGGCAAAACTGAAGATTGATCCCTTCCCCTGCTGCCTCGGTTGCTATCATCAAATCAGATTCATTTTTAAAAATACTTTCAGCTTCCACTCTAGATTCCAAGTTCATGCCACCATGAATAAAGTTAACTTTAAATCCCCAATCAGTAACTTTTTTAACTAGATAGGTTAGGGTATCTTTAGATTCCGTAAAAATAAGTACTTTTTTATTTCTATCTTGCGTATCCGTTTGATAAAGTTTATTGAGGGTTTCTCTTAGTTTTTTAAGCTTTATCTCATTTTCGCTTTTTATAATGTCCTCAGCTTGCTTCATCAAAACTTTTAATATTTGAATTTCTTTCCGTAATTCTTCCTCATTTTCTGAAACGCTCAAGGTTTCCCATTTTTCTTCTTCTTTCCAACGTTCTTCTTCGGAGAAGTCTTCAACTTCTTCAAGATCCATATCGATATTTTTTTCAAGTTTGTCTTTGTATTCACTGAAATGATCCAGTAAACTTTGAAGCTTTTCCTTACGCCGTTCAAGAGATCTAAACAAAGCGTAAACACTGGATGCAAAGCGTCTTTGTAAAATAACTAAAGCAAAAGCTACATTTCGCTTTTTATCCCCTTGCAATGCCTTATTGTATTCGGTATTCACGTATTCCGATAACTCATTATATAGCTCTTGTTCTGCAGGTGATTCAGTTTTCAATTCGAAGGATACCGTGGTCGTATATCTAGGAAGAAATAGTGGTTTTCCTTCAAAATCTTTTAAATCTTCTTTTACTCTTCTAATAAAAAGTGGATTATCTTTGTTCTTTAAAGATTCTTTTACCATATCATTTGTTGCAAAAAAACCAGGTTCCAGCAAATCGAGAAAGAGTCTGAAATTATCAGGATCCCCTTTGTGAGGAGTGGCGGTTAAAAACAATAAATGATCAGATGAGCGGGATAATCGCTCCCCAAGTTTGTACCTTCCTGTTTTTGAAAGATTCTCACCATATTTGGTTGCGCTCATTTTATGGGCCTCATCGACAATAATTAAATCATAATGAGCAGTTCCAATGGATGGCAGAATCTCATCCCTTTTTGCAAAATCAATTGAAGTTATCATCTGATTCTCTCGTTGCCAAACATTGTCACGATAAAAAGCATCAGATATGGCTCTATCAATTACAATAAAATTTTCTTCAAATCTATCCTTTAATTCTCTTCTCCATTGATCTTTCAAGTGCCCTGGAGTTACAATTAGAATTCTCTTGACCATATTTCTAATTTTTAACTCCTTGATGATTAAACCAGCCATTATTGTTTTTCCAGCTCCAGGATCATCAGCAATTAAAAAACGGATACGGGGTAGTTTAAGAACATAACCATAAACAGCTTCAATTTGATGAGGTAAAGGATCAACTTTTGATGTATTCATGGCAAGCAGTGGGTCATAAAGAGAAGCATACCGATAACGCAAGGTTTCAATACCGAGGAATATTTTTAAAGCTTCTTCTGTAAAAAAAGTAGCCTGTGTTTCAATGTTTATTGAGTCAATATCCGATTGATTGAGAACGTTAATAAAAGTTTCTTTTGATAATGTGGTAGTGACATTAATCTTGAAATAATCACCACATTTTTCTATATAATTGATCTCAACAGGTTCTCTCCATTTATCACAACTAATTATCATGCCCTGCTTTAACTCAATCATATGTTCTCCAATTAAAAAACCATTGTATTATGTATCTAATTTAACTTTTTTGTTTGTAATAGCAAGAAACGATTGGAATAATAACAAATTTAGTTAATAATTCACTAAAATGAAGGACACATGTAATAGGTATCAACAAAAAATGGAATTGAGCTTAGAATCTATATTTTTTAATAAATTCTTTAGATCTCAAGTAATTATACAAAGTTTTGAGTTATCAAATGCAATCAGCTAAAAACTATTCCTTATAACTCTAATTGCTGTTTAAAATTCAGGATACCTTCGATTTAACTTTTCTCGTTTTCAAAGAAGTAAGGTGAAATTTCACACTAGCAGATTTTGACCAATCAAGACATGGGGACTTTTAACGCTGAGAAGACTTTAAAGCTATTGGACTGATGTTATATCCTTCGGGGCACTTTGATGCTTATTCCTTCTTTAATTTGCATCGATTGCAAGACAGAGGGCATAGAAATCAAAAAAGCTATTTGCAATCAAAATCGTAGTTTTACTCCGCATACCCCTCTGGAACATTTTCAAAATCAGTCCAGGAGAACCAATTGCTAAGACCCAAAATTTTGGCCCAATAATTGGTTGTTTCCATGTCTTGTAAATATCCACGATCTGGTTCTTCGAGAAGTCTATGCAAAATTTGACCATTATCGATACATTCCGGATGATCAGAAAAATGGCGACTGTAATCCTTTCCAAGGAGTATTCCAATAGCTTTCAAGAAAGCAAACACCATTGACATATTGCAGCGATAAACTTTTGGAGGTGTCATATTCTCTACTTCTTTAGAAAAAGCACTAACACAAATTTCAGCTAATTTAATGAGGTAGTTTTCCTGCTCTTTTCGGAGTCCAGGGTAAGAATCGTATATCCATCTCTCGATTCTAACATCTGCTGGCAAATTGTTGACTTGAAGCACAATCCAGTTAATCCAAGTATCGTACATTTGTTTTTTTATCGTATGGCGGACGTTCGATTTTTCAGCATCAAGATCTGCAATTGCTTGCACTGTGTTAAGATTTGTGGAGCAGGGTATTTTTCTAGCTGATGGCTCAACACTAAACATTCGGAGTGCATGACCGCATTCATGAGCAATCATCTCGTTTATATTCTTTACCTTGGAAGCTCTTACTTTCAAGATGTGCTTTGGCATGTTGATTCTGGCTATTTTAACCAAACCGTCAACTTGGAGCATCTCATGAACTTGGAAATCGATACCTTTTCCTGTTTTTTGCTCAACAAGACTCACTATTTCATAAACTTCTGGCAGTATTGGATATAATCGGTTGAATTCGGTTAGCTTAATTTTTTTCTTCCCCAAACATTTCTAACGCAGCTTTATATTCCTCTGCTAAATCTGCAACTGGAGGAGCATTAGGATCAATTGTCTTAAGACCAACATACATATAACAAACCAACTGTAATCCCGAGAAATCTCCCTCCATCGAATCCAGCGTATACCGAATAGAGGGATCATTGATATTAAAACCCTTCTCGCCCAGCATGGCGATTTCAAATGTGATTATTTTAATTTTATTAAGCTCCATTTTGGCAAACTTTTTGAGAGCGGAAGACATGTACAAAACTGCATCCATTCTCGGACCAACAATTTTAAGCTCTGTCATAGAAATTCGGGTGAGTCCTTCTTCGGCTAGTTTTTGGATTGATTCTGGAGCATCTGATTCTAGCAAGTTATTGTACCACTTACTCGCTTCTTCAAAATTTTCAATTTTTTCATACGCATTGGCTAGACCAAATTGAATATCATATGCATCTGGCTTTATCTGCATTGCTTGACTAAAAATCGTAATTGCACGAAGATAATTACCCTGCATTGCCAAAACACCACCTAAGTTTCGCAGAGCATAAAAGTCATTGGGCTCAAGTTTGATTGCTTTTTCCAACGCATTGGAGGCTAATTCCAGATTTCCAAGCTTGCTATATGAAAAACCAAGAGCGACGTAAGCATATTCGTAATCAGGTTTCAAGGTAATACACTTTTCAAGCGCTTCAATTGAATCCTTAATTAGTCCAATTTCGCTTAAGCAAACACCAAGGTTGTACCAAGCATCAGCGTGGTTGGGATCTTTCTTCAAGATGCTCTCCAATATTTGTTTTCCTTGGATGTAGTTTTTTTTGTTTAGCTCATCAATTGCCAGTTCCAGCATGCTATCCAAAGTTTCCTCCAATAAACAAAAATCTATCCTTGATGATTATTATATAATCATCTTCTATTTTCATAACATTTATTTGGATTTTAAAATCATCCGATAAGTGTTTTACTTTCTAGAAAAAAGACTTATATACTTGGTATGCAAAGTGATTTAAGGCTTTTAGCTGAATGAGTTAAGGGAGTAGAAAATTGCGTTTGTACATTGGCAATTCTAATCAGTTTATAGAAGATACGATTCAAAACCAGATTGCGGACAAACTTAAAATCAATTTTTTTGATTATTACCGACATAATCCATCACCCTCAGAAATAAACTCCTGGAGAAATTCTCTCAACAGAATGTGCACCTTGATCCAGTATTCGAAACTAACTGATAATGGCATTATCCTAGAATACCAGCTTCCTTTAACCTCAAAGAGATTGGATTTTTTGATCACAGGTCGTGATAAAAACAATCAAGATTCAGCTATCATTGTGGAGCTCAAACAATGGGATGTTTGTAAGCCCTCAAACGCCATAAACGAAGTCCTTACCTATGTGGGCGGAAACAATCGTGATGTTTTGCATCCTTCTGTACAAGTCAATCGATATCAATTGTATTTAGAAGACACTCATACCGCTTTTTATGAGGAAAGCTGCATAAAACTATCTTCTTGTGCCTATTTGCATAATTATTCTGCAGTGCCAGACGATGCTCTTTATGATCCCAAATTCACTTCTGTCTTGAAAGAGTCACCCTTGTTTACTGCTGATGAAGTCAATCCTTTGCGTAATTACCTGGTTGAGCGAGTTGGTAATGGTAATGGCAGTGATATCTTGGGTCGAATCGAAAACAGTGATTATCGCCCTTCCAAGAAACTCATGGAACATGTGGGCAGTACTATCCGCGGGAAATCTCAATATGTCTTACTGGATGAACAATTAGTTGTTTATGATAGTGTTCTTGCTTCTGTTAAAGAAGGATTTACAGATAAGAAAAAAACAGTTTTTATAATAAAAGGCGGACCTGGAACAGGGAAATCGGTGATTGCAATAAACCTGATGGCTGACTTATTGTTATCTGGCTACAATTCTCATTATGCTACTGGCTCAAAAGCATTCACTGAAACCTTGCGTGAAATACTTGGAAATCGTTCTGCGGTGCAGTTTAAGTATTTTAATAGTTATATGCAGTGTAAAAGAGATGATATTGATGTCTTGATTTGCGATGAGGCCCATCGCTTGAGGAAAACAAGCGCTAATCGTTTTACCAAAGCCGAATACCGAACCAATCTGGCTCAAGTAGAAGAAATCATCAATGCTGCTAAAGTATCAGTTTTCTTTATTGATGACAAACAACTTGTAAAACCTGATGAAATTGGATCAATGAGTTACATCAAAATGAATGCTGAAAATAAGCTATGCAAGGTAAAGGAGTTTGAATTAGAGGCACAATTTAGGTGCAATGGTTCTGATGGTTTTGTGAATTGGATCAACAATACATTGGGGATAGAAAAAACAGCTAATGTGTTATTTAATACAGAAGAAAGCGGTTTTGATTTCAGGATTGTAGATTCACCAGAACTCTTGGAAAAAATGATTATGGAAAAGGTGAATCAAAATCAAACTGCAAGATTGATGGCAGGATTTTGCTGGGAATGGTCCAACTCTCCCAATTCAGATGGAACATTAAAAGAGGATGTAGTGATTGGGAATTTTCGAAGACCCTGGAATGCTAGGCCTGGTATGCCTGGATTGGCAAAAGGTATACCATCAGCTAGCTTATGGGCTTATGCTCCAAATGGAGTCAACCAGGTTGGCTGTATATATACTGCCCAAGGCTTTGAATTTGATTATGCTGGGGTTATTTTTGGAAACGATTTAACGTATGATTTCAACCAGCAAAAGTGGATAGGACATACAGAAAACTCCCATGATAAAACCGTAAGAGGATCAAAAGAACACTTCGTAAGCTTGGTAAAAAACACCTACCGAGTTTTGTTGTCCAGGGGCATGAAAGGGTGTTATGTGTATTTTATGGATAAAGAAACTGAAATGTTCTTCAAAAGCAGGATGGAAAAATAGTCAACAACTTTGGTCGGCAGATTATAGCTTAGAAAGCTATGGTGGGGGAGTAACGCCAAGAAGATTTTGAAGCTTATGGGCTTGAGGGGGACTAGAGTGTTCAGTTTAACTCCCCCTCTTATGATTCCAGTTGGGAAATAATGATGCCCATTTTCCTTTCTGAACATGTTTAATTAATGTCAATATTTTTCGCACTAATACTTGGGATTGTTATGTTTTGCCCTAATACTGCCTTATAAGTGATCAAGCCTTCATAAATGCCCCATAATGTAATAATGTCATCTTCTAGAATTCTTATCTCATTTTCTTTTCTTGTATAGGACACAAAAACTGCATCAGACCAGGAATATTCATCTTTTGTAATATTCACCCTTAATTGTGTTTTATTTTTTCCTGCTTCGATTACCTGAACAACTTTTCCAGTTAATCTTACTTGAAAACCTTTATATACATCTGGATTTCTTGCTAATTGATCATATGTATGTGTATTGACAGAGGGTGTTTCTAAAGCTGAAGATTTTGAAGCTGGAATTTCTTCGGTTTCCTCTTTGGGGATTTGAGCTATCTTGACTACCTCATAAGATTCTTTTCTTCTATATTTATTCTTAACATCAGAACCAAGGAGTCCATACCTTTTCATAGAGAAAGAGACTTTTTCAGTTTTTTCGTCATAGGCTATCTTTTCAGCGCTAAATCTATTAAGAAAAAATCTTAAAGGTAGGTAGGAATGTCCATCTATTTCTACAATAGGCGCATTGAGAGTCAAAGGCTCATTGTTTATTGTGATGTCTTTTGATCCCACCTGAAGAATGTAGTTTTCTGTTTCCATAGCTTCTATGGTCTTGTTGTCTTCTTCTTTCTTGATATACCTTACCAACCTATTCATTAAGAACATAATTCTTTCAGTTTTTGCATCATAGACAATGTTTTCAGCACCAAACCAATCAAGGAAGAATCGCAAAGGAATGTATGAATGTCCATCAATCTCCACAAAGGGTGCATTTAGGGTTAAGGCTTCGTGGTTTACTGTGATGTCTTTTGATCCCACCTGAAGAACAAAATCTTCCATTTTGAAGGACTCGCTGGTGGTCTTGCTTTCTACCGTGGTGACTGTGTTTTCTGGAGTGCTTTTTTTTGAAAATCCAAAATTTTCAGCATACCATGGCATTCTAAGAGAAGGAAAGATGATTATTGCTACTATCCAGATGAGTGTAGTTACCATTAACCCTTTTGACCCTACTCTTTTAGATATTATTCCGATAAAAGAACCAATTAAAGATACGAAAGGGAAAACGACTGTGACCATTACCCATGCAATATTTAGCATGCTTTTATTACCAAAAAAGTTAAATTGCAAAAACTGATCTTCTTTATGCATTGCTACATCCAATCAATATATGTATTAACAAATATGTGAAGTTGCTCCTCATCTCTAAAATGGGCAAATCATCTTATTAGGATTATAATAAGCAAAAGCGAATAATGTCAAGGGTTTTATGCATAAAAGTGAATCAAAGCAAGCTTTGAAGTAAAAGGGGCAAGCCTACCTTTCATCCAGCATATAACTTGTCCTCTCCAGGTAACCGCCTGGATCAGAAGGCTGGGAATTGCTTTCTACCTTAGCCAGCTACTTCCTTTAGTATGCAAAACTAGGTGCATCTTTTTTTAGGAAGAACCTAAGCGAATAAGTTTCCTTTTTTGCCACATTGAATAAGATAGTAGACATAAAAGAAAAAACGACCAATTGAATAAGAGGAGAGAATGACTAAAAAAGTAATGGTCTTTGTGCTTGTCTTAAGTTTCTTTGCCATTTTGCTTCCCAAAGCAAAAGCGGTTGAGTTTAATCCTTTACCTAGCCCGCTTTTGGTCGAATATTATACCGACCATGTTGATGAAAAAGCTGAAAGCTGGAGCTGGATCCAAAGATCATATATCCAAAACTCAGAAAACAGCTTTTTTGCTCTAAACTATCATGGAACCGATCCTTTGGGTTCAAGAGAAAATTATGATCGTAATGTTTCTTTTAATAAAGTCAAAGTTGTTCCAGCAATTACAATCAACGGCACTAAACTTATCGGTGGAGCTAAAAACTCCACTTGGCCAAGTGAAATCAAAAAAGCCACAGAAGACAAACGATACCCAGTGCAAATCGATATTACTATTATCGCTCCAAATCGTGGTATTATCAAATTTCTCAGTTCCGAAAACC
>Ga0116195_1001164_pt1 | contig 17125 bp, 19 predicted proteins | sample AD_SCU002_MetaG_FD_89881 | JGI IMG/M metagenome (GOLD analysis project Ga0116195, IMG submission 89881) | Active sludge microbial communities of municipal wastewater-treating anaerobic digesters from China - AD_SCU002_MetaG | ecosystem: Engineered > Bioreactor > Anaerobic > Digestate | place...
ACATAAAAAAAGTCCAACACATCTATGTTAGACTTACGTTTTCAAAATGTGTTAGATGATCTTTTTTAATACAATTACGCACTCCTAGCAAAAATTACGCATCCTTATTGCTAATTGAGTTACTTAGTCATTTTAGTCCAATTCGAAATATTGCATTAATGCTGAGTTAATCTGTTTTTGAATTTTTTCATTAGTAATTTTTGATACAAGAGGACTACTAACCCTACTAATAGCAACCGTTCTAATTTGCTGAAGCATTAAAACACTTTCCTTTGGTAAACCACTTTCGGTTTTGGTAAGTTTAACCTCAGTTGGATATATTGTTGCACCTGGCCTGATAGAAGAAAAAGGAATACAAGTAAATACGGGCAGATTGTGATTTACAGCATCGTTTGAAATTATCAATACTGGACGAATTCCTTGTTGTTCACTTCCTTCTGTCGGATTTAAGTTAACATAATAGACTTCCCATTTGTTTACCATTCAGCAAAATCCTCTGCATCAATGTTTGCAAACGCTTCTTGAGAAGAAATGGTTCTCTCCATAAAATCTTTATCTTCCTTTGCCTTTTCCATCTGCTTTGCATACAATTCTCTTCTGACTGTTTTTAAATATAATGCAATGGCAGAATTTACTCCATCAGTATAAGACGCTACATATTTCTGTGCAACTAAATTGTCTAACTGCCCTTTAAGTTCAGTATTGATGTTTATTGTGCATTTTACACTTTGCATAATATCACCTCTCTTTTTCTTACTTAGATTATAACTGATTTCTGTTCATCTGTCAACGCTTTTATACATATGTTTTACCATATATTTAGCCATACTTTTTGACAGTTCTGCAATTGTATTGTGTTCAATTTTTTTAACTATTTGAGATACTAAATAAAATCAAAATAAATCTTTTTCAAAAACTTATTGAACCTCCCTTGCAGTCCAATAAATACATGTACAGATCCTATCTATTTCAAAAGACTGCTCTATAATAGTGACATCCCCGATTGCACAGCATGGCTCTAAGGCTATTTTGGTCTGTTGCGCCTTAATCAAAGCATAAATATTAACATTACATCCGCTTTTGAAAGATCATTAGCTAAAAAAAGTATAAACTATCTTATCAATTCAATTATCAAATAATTACCAAAAAAAACATTCTGGATCACTTTTACCTAAATTGCACTTTGAACAAAGAGTTTGTAAATTATCTAATAAAGTTTCTCCACCTTTTGACCATGGGATTATATGATCCACATGTAACTCAACAGAAGGAATATTAGCTGGCGAGGCACCACATGCACAACATCTGAAATTATCTCGTTTTAATACTTTAAATCGAATTCGTGCGTTTATATTTCTAGAAGTTCTAGGCATATCAATTTTAGATTTTTTTTCTGAGTCATTATTCAATAACACTGCTCCCATGTCATTTATACTGTTCGCATTATCATTTGTGTGGTCCTCTTCTGTATTATCTTGATTTATAAATTCAACAAAAGCCTCTAATGCCTTTCTCCACCCTCCAAATCTTCTTTTATATGTATCCAGCGAATACTATGATATTCCACTCTTTATTATATCAGTAGATGAAGGTTGTCTACCCAGTTTTGTCCAAATTCGCTCTATTTCATTAAAAAGGGTATACTCACTAATTCTGCTTCTAGCAAAACCTGTCGGTTCAAGTCCTGCAGAAAGTAATGCTTCATCCCAAGTATTAAATCGAGAAAAAATATTCTCCGCACTGTATTTCCCGTATTGTTTGTAATCCTTAAATAAAACAGTATTCTTTTTAAGCTGATTAGCAACGCGCTTTAAATCTATATAATAATCTTCATTCTTGATCTGTTTAAATTCTGACTCTAATCTCTCATTTCGTAATCCAGCTTTCAATAATGCATTTTTCCAAGTTCCAAAATGACCTTGAATTGCTGTTTGAGAATATTTACCTTTCTTTTTATATAGAAATCGATATGTAGTCTTTTTTAACTTCTTTAGCAACACGTTTAATGTCATTAATTATATCTTCGTCCTTTAACTCGCCTTTAAATTCGTTTAATACAAACTTCATTTTATCACCTGTTTCTAAGTTATCTACGCTGAGAATTCGTTTATTATACGCTTGATTTGTTCTACTTTATAGTAGTTTTAACGCTATTTGGTGATTTTGTCAAAATCATGTTTAGAATCAAAAATCTACATCAATTGATACATTTGATTTTTTTCTCTATATTAGTTTGTTTTACGATAATCGTTAAAAAGTTAGGTAATCGTGTAAATAGTAGTATAATCGTGTATATGATTGAGTAATCGTGTAAACTGTGGGGTAATCGTTATAAGGTTGAAACTCGAAAATAAAAAGCCCTTCAAAAGTTCTGAACTGACCCCCTTGTAGAACAGAGATATCTTTGCAGATAGGGAAATATCTCCCTTTCTGCAATGAAAAAAGGCTTGACACAAAATATATCAAACCTATGCTTTCAATATGGAGCGGGTGATGGGAATCGAACCCACACAGTCAGCTTGGAAGGCTGAGGTTCTGCCATTAAACTACACCCGCATGTATTTTAGACAAGAGGTATTATACAATATTTCAAAAACTCTTGTCAACTATTTTTTACCAAAAACGTATGGTAAACATTTTTACCAAAAACGTATGGTAAACATTTTTACCAAAAACGTATGGTAAACATTTTTACCAAAAACGTATGCGAAACGTTATTCATTTCGCATACGCACTGTATCTAGATTGATAGTTCATGTACCTCATCACAAAATGATGGATGATGTCCAATTTGATATCTTAACTTAATGATTGTTATCGCGTTCTTTGAATGTAGCATGATTTGTTTTGGTGCGTAGAACGCTCCGAAGATCACTGCTTTTACAACTTTATTAATAAACTTGTTTCTCTGTATATCTGCAGTTGCATACACTAACGAAAATAGTACTCCACCCATTCCCATTCCGATTGCAACTGGTACAACTGCTAGTAATAACATATCATCAATCATACTTCCAATTTCATTTGGCAAATGAATCAAATGATACCTAATGCAAAATGCTCCTAAGATTACATATAAAAATAAAGTAATCCCGGCTGAGATTGCCATAAATTTTGATCGTTTCTCAAACACAAATGATAATTTACGATAGCGCTGTATTGCACATGCATTGCATAAACTATCACCATAGTAGGTACGGCATTCTAAACAAAGTGGTGATCCACAAGATACACAGACAAATTGGGCTTCGACACCCTCATGATGATAACATTCCAATTTATTATTCCTCCAAAAAATTATCTTAACAACTCCATTATATCAACTAAAAAAACCAAATACAAACAACTTAACGTTGTGTTTACTAATGTTTTATGAAAAAAGAAGAATTTTCGCAAATTCTTCTTTTTTTATATATTTATTTGATAGGTTTTAGTTTCGCTGTAAAGTGACGCAAGACTGGAGACTCATAAACAAAGGTTAGTCCCTTTAACGTATGTGCTCGTTTGAACACTTCAATCATACAATCCGCTACATAATCTAAATGTGTATAGGTATAGGTTCTTCTTGGGATGGTTAATCGTAATAGCTCAAAATGAGCTTTTAAGTTTTGCTTTGTATCTGGATCACGTCCTAACAACAAAGATCCAATTTCAACTGCTCGTACTCCACCTTCAATGTAGAGTTCGTTACAAACTGCTTGGGCTGGAAATTCATGATAAGGAATGTGTGGACACATTTTGCCACAATCCACAAATACCGCGTGACCTCCAGTAGGATATTGGATTGGAACACCAGCATCGCGTAAACGATCCCCTAAATAACGAACTTCATCAATTCGGTGCTCCAAATAGTCTTCTTGGAGTGCTTCTTCTAATCCAACTGCTAAAGCATCCATGTCTCGTCCCGCAAGTCCCCCATAGGTTGGGAACCCTTCCATAGGAACGATATAGGTTCTACATTTGTTAAACAACTCTTCATCATTTTTAATCGCTATGAGTCCTCCAATATTCACAAGTCCATCTTTTTTCGAGCTCATTAAGAACACGTCGCCATAACTAAACGTTTCTTTCGCAATTTCTTTGATTGATTTATTACGATATCCTTCTTCTCTTATCTTAATAAAATATGAGTTTTCTGCGTATCTTGCTCCATCGATTAGCGTTGGGATATGGTATTTGTTTGCAATCTCTTTGACTGCTCTCATATTTGCCATTGAAACTGGCTGACCGCCAGCTGAGTTATTCGTTATAGTTATAATAATACCAGCAATATTTTCTGGTTTTTTATTTAAAATCATTTGTTCTAATTGTTGTAAATCAAAATTCCCTTTGAACGGACAATATTTTGAAGTATCAAAACAATCCTCATCGACAACGTCTAATGCTCTTGCCCCCGCAAGTTCGACGTGTGCACGGGTAGTATCAAAGTGAATGTTTGAGATAAAAAACATTCCAGGACGTTTCACAAGTTGTGGAATCACGACTTGCTCTGCTCCACGCCCTTGATGTGCAGGAATGACATACTTGTATCCAGTAATCTCTCTTACTACTTTTTCCAAACGATAAAAACTTGAGGATCCTGCATAAGATTCATCCCCTTGCATCATAGCTGCCCATTGGAAATGTGACATTGCCCCTGTACCAGAGTCTGTTAATAAATCAATAAAAACATCCTCACTACGTAAAGCAAACGGGTTATACCCCGCCTCAGCTAACTTTTGAATTCGTTCTTCTTTTGAAATTAATTTGATTGGTTCCACCATTTTAATCTTAAACGGTGGGGCTACATACTTTCGATCCATGATTTCTCCTTCTTCTATCTAATCTTGAAAACGCATACATATTGTATCATAGAATGTTCATTTTGAAAAGAACTGATTGTGAAATTTTATGGGTGTTTTCTTATCAAAAGATATGAATTATTCCAAAACATTTGTTATAATAAACAAAGGTGGAAATTATGAAGATTTTAGGAATCATCGTCGAATTCAATCCGTTGCATCATGGTCATTTGCATTTTATGAGCGAAGCAAAGCGACTCGTAAATCCCGATGTTGTGATTGCTGTTGTATCAAATCATGTTTCGATGCGTGGAGATATCATGGTGATGGATAAACTGACCAAAACGAAGTTGATGTTAGACATTGGCATCGATTTGGTATTAGAACTTCCCGTCTTAAGTGCAACACAAAATGCAGATTGGTTTAGCTATCACGCAGTAACCATCCTAAATGAGTTTGGTGTCACTGACATTGTATTTGGAAGTGAGACTGGAGATTTATTTGTCATAGAAGATACGCTAAAAGTATCAGAGACAACTGAATTTCAAGAACGTGTCAAACACTATCTTGATCAGGGCTTTGGTTATCCAGCAAGTCATAGTGAAGCGTTAAAAGAGTTCACAACACAAGATAATCTTCAAGATGCATTTCGCTTACCCAATCAAATATTAGGTTTGCAATATGTAAAAAGCATTCAACGGATCAATCCAAACATTCAAATTCATACCATTCCTCGTATCATATCAAGTTATCATGAGTTAACCCCACATCACGACAGCATCACTTCGGCAACAGCCATTCGACAAATGATGATCGATAAACAAAACTATAAACCATACATTGGGTTTGGCGAAGAAAGTTATCCTATGATTGATTTAGAACTTGCAATCAAACGATATTTCCTACTCATTCAATATGAACTAAGTAAACGATCCGATTTTTCTAGCATCCTTGGGATGAAAGAAGGAATCGAGAATCGGTTGATCAAATACGCAAACGTTGCAAAATCATATGAGGAATTCTTACAACTTTGTACAACCAAACGGTATACCACTAGTAGAATCAAACGAGTTCTACTCTATCTTCTGCTTGGAATTTCATCTGAGTTTGAACATAAACCAAATTATCATTTAAGAGTGTTAGGAATGACTCAAAACGGAACTCAACACTTAAATCAACTACCAAAAGAAACAAAAATGATGCTCATTACAAACATTGGCGAAGTAGATAGTCCCATACTTAACGTAGAACTACAAGCCGCGAAGCTATATGGTATCTTGATCAACCAACCAGAGTTTGTTAAAACAGAATATTTATATCCAATAAAAAAGAAAGAAGGCATATCTTATGACAGTAAAGGAAATTGAGGCAAAACTATTACCTCTAATCGATGAATCGCTCGGGAAGTCCCTAGCAGAAACAGAAGGGTTAAAACACATTGGTATCGATTCCGAAAAATTAACCGTTGTGTTAATCATCGCACTAGGTGAAGTAGGAGGAGAAGCTGAAAAAAGTTTAAAACGTCAGATTGCTAAAATAGTAAAACTAGAACTAGGCTTTGATGGCGTTCGAATTCAGTTTGAAGAACACAAAACATTTGATTCAATTGTGAAACGTCCCGTCACATTCATTGGTATCATTAGTGGTAAAGGTGGAGTTGGAAAATCCACGGTTGCTGCAAACATCGCCTATCGCCTAAGCAAAAAAGGAAAAAAGATTGGCTTGATTGATGCGGATATCTATGGATCAAGCATCCCAAATATGATGGAAATCGAACATGCAAACCCACGAATGAATGAAAACAAAAAAATCATTCCAATGTTTGCTGGTGACATCGAGGTCATTTCAACTGAATTTTTCACCAACCCAAGTCAACCCGTTATTTGGCGTGGAGCGATGTTAAATAAAATGGTGAACCACTTCTTCTATGATGTTGCTTGGGATCCAAATCTTGACTTCATCATTATCGACTTACCACCAGGCACAGGAGACATCGCACTTGATTTAAAATCGATTGTTCCAAAGTGTAAAATGTTAGTCGTAACGACTCCGCATCCATCTGCAAGCCATGTTGCTGTGAAGGCAGGTTTTGCAGCAAGAGAACTTAAACACGAAGTGATTGGTGTAGTAGAAAATATGTCTTACTACGAAAATCCAATCTCCAAAAAGCCAGAATTCTTATTTGGAAAAGGTGGAGGAGATGCGGTAGCTGAAAAACTAGAAACCGAATTAATTGCTCGCATCCCAATCAATCAACCAATGCATCACACATCACTTTATGAACTTGATGAAACCGCTGGTAAAATCTACGATGACATCGCAGATCATTTAATCTTTAACTTATAAATCTCAATAAAAGTGTACCAATGGTGCACTTTTTTATATTAATCTTTATTCTTATGGTATTATAGGACTATCATAGGAGGTGGAATATGTTTCAAAGCAAGCACTTTTCGTTCAAAGAGTGGATTCTTTTCTTGATATTATTGTTAGTTCCACTTCTTAATATCGGTTTTGTGGCGTGGATGGTTTTTCGAATCAAACCACTACCACTCCTATTAAAACTACTAATTGCATGTTTCATTTATGTTGCGTTAGGGATTTTAGCCATTGCTTTCGGAGGATTTCGGTTAACTTAACACTGACGTTTGTTTGATGAACACACCTATTTGGTGTGTTTTTTTGTTTACTTTTAAGGACCATTATGCTACTATTTTCAATGGCTAAGAAGTTAGCAAATTTATAAGAAAGGGTGATTCACATGTCAACACAATTTATTTTATTCGTAACATCAACAATTTTGGGAGGATCACTCAAATAAGTCCTCTCTATCAAAAGAAGGGAGATTCAACAAATTGAACATTAAACAAAATGAAATTACAATCCGAAACGCAACGATTGCAGATGCAGAAGTGTTATGCAAATGGTGGAATGATGGAGCTGTGATGGCACATGCAGGATTTCCAAATGGTGTAAACACGACAGTCGAACGCATTCAAGCATCGCTTTTAAAAGACGATGATGCAACTCATCGTAGACACATCTTATGCTATCAAGACATTCCAATCGGCGAATCCAATTACCGAAATCTAGGGAATGGAGTCGCAGAATTAGGAATTAAAATTTGCGAACCAACCATGCAAAGCAAGGGTCTTGGAACAATTATCTTATCATTAATCATTAACGAGTTGTTTGAAGTATACAAGTTTGAAAAAGTCATTCTTGATACCAACACCAATAATATTCGTGCTCAAAAAACATATCAAAAGTTAGGCTTTCAAGTAGTCGGTGTGAAAAACCTTGATTGGGTGGACCAAAATGGAGTCGCTCAATCATCGATTGACTACGAACTTACTCCTAACAATTTTATCAATCATTCCAAAAAATGATGGATATCAATTCACGAAAGGATTTTTTATACCTATGAACATAGAACAATTAAGGCATAGGATTGCCGAGGTTGCACACAAATGGGACGCTTCAGGTGGAATCGCGGTTACTCACAAACAATCAATCCTATATAAAAAACTATTTGGTTATCAAGATCGTGATGACCAAATACCAATCAACCCAAATGACACCTTTTTGATGTCAACAAGATCGAATCTTTTACTTGGTTTATCCGTTTTATTGCTAGTAGATCAAAATTTGATTCGTTTAGAAGATACGATAGATCAATACATTCCTGAATACACATTTGGAAATCAAATCACTATCAAAGATTTGATTTATCATAATACTGGAATCCCTGATTACTATTATGAAGTACAAATGCTTTCCTTACAAGAGGATGCCAGTTATCAATCACAATCTCAAGAGGAAAAGTTTATCACTGAAAAGATGCTTTACGAGAATGCTCCAACATTTCAAGAAATGCTTTCTCTGATTGGAACTTTGCCACTAACCTTTATTCCTGGCACGAGAGATAGCGAATATAGTTATTCGAATAACATGTTCACCCAAGAGATTATTGAACGATTGTCAAAACTTAGTTTATTTGAGTTTGAAAAACGATACATTTTTGAGCCACTCGGGATCAATTCTATCAAACAATCAAGCCTAGCATCCACTACATCTTATGGAGTTCTTCATCAAGAAATCCGTATCCGACTTCCGTTTGATAAAGAAGTTCCACAAGCCATATTATTTACTTTTGATGATACCATCAAACTAATGTTTGGCTTGCAATACAAAAAACTCTTAAGTAAACAAGGTTGGAAGCTCGCATGCACCTATAATAACAGTGGCTTTTCACCAATTGGAGAACGTGTCAATGGAATTCTTTGTGCAGCAACTCAAATGTTAGGATATGAAATCAACCTATATGTAGATTTCACCAAAAAACTTTCTTACATCCATTTAACCAATGAAGTTCAAATCTTAAAACGAGAAAACAACGAATGGATTTACTTGCGAAAAGAGTTACGCAGAGTGATGGAGGAAGAAACAACCTATCCGACAAAACCAAAACTTGAATCATTCAATGAAATCAATGGTTGGGATGCGTTGACACTATCGATTGAAAAAAATCAAGAAACATTTGTATTAGATCCAAAAACAACCATAGCCTATTCACTCATGAAACCAAGAGAACGTCGTCTTTATGTCTTAACCGACTCCGGTAGAGCCCTCGGAATGATGGTACTAACCATTAATCCAAAAATTAATCACTTTCATGTCGATGTACTTTTAGTGGACAAAAAATATCAACATCGTGGGTATGGTAAATTTATGCTTCAAAAAGGATTAGAGATCTTAAAAAAGCATGGAGCTAAACGAATTGAAATCGGTGTTAACCGACAAAACACACCTGCAATCAAACTATATCAAAGCCTAGGATTTAAAATAGGTGCGATATACGATGAAGGTATGGCTCTAAAATTAGAGTTTTAATATAATTAAAATACGCTATCGGGTTTTATCCAATAGCGTATTTTTTTTATTGCTTTTTCTGTTCGAGTAGTACCAAATAGGTTCCAGATAACATGATGAGGAATGATACCACAAAGATCCATGTAATTGTTTCTTTTAAAAAGACAACCGATAACAATGCTCCAACAAATGGTGCAGTTGCATAAAATGCACTCGTTCGAGATGCCCCTAATGTTCGTTGTGCTCCGATGTAAAAATACAAACTTAATCCGTAAGATACAAACCCAAGCACAAGACCAAAGATTATATAATACCAAGTAGAGTTTACTTCTTTGAGAAAAAGTGCGATCAATAAGGCACCTAGTCCAGATCCTAATCCTTTTATTACCACAACGTGAATTGGATTATGATGGGATAACATTCTAGTACAATTGTTTTCAAACCCCCAAGATAGCGCAGCTAATACTATGAACAAAGATCCAATCGAAAAATGGATTGTTGACAAATCATCAAAGGATAGTAATGTTCCTGCCACTATGATGAATAGGATGGCAATCCACATCTTCTTTCCAATCATCTCTTTGAAAAACATCATCGCAATCACACTCGTAAACACGATTTCTAAATTGTTAAGAAGTGAGGCTGTTGATGCTGTTGTTTGAAGCAATCCAATCATTAGCACAATTGGTGCTATGATATCGAGTAGAATCATCAAAACTATGTACTTCATATCCTTTGCCTGAAACGTCCATACTCGATTGTAACTTTGTTGTTTGGACACCGTTACGATGAATAACATCCCGAAACCTGCGCCAAAATAAAGTAAGGAAGAAAGCAAATAAGGAGAGAGGTTTCCTAATAGTAACTTAGATACTGGAATACTAATACCATAAAACAGTGCTGCGAACAAAGCAAACAAACTAGCATACTTAGCACGATTGATTCGTTTCACCATAGAACTACCAATCTTATGATGCCAATTTCAAAGCAATGTATTTGTTCATTTGTTCTTGTACAATCGCAAATGGAGCAGGACCCGTATCTAAAATCACTTTATGGAACTCTAATTCATTGAACTTATTTCCAAGTCTTGTCACCGCATCGAAATACATATCTAATATTGTAAAATAACTATAGTAGTATTCTAAAACATTGGTTGGAATTTCTACGAGTTGTTCATATAGGGCTTGATATCCTGTTGTACCAAATCCATATTTGGTATTTAAATAGGTACCAATATCTTCTACTTTCCATCCGTAGTAATGGATTCCAATGTCAATAATCGCTGTTAAAGCAGCATTGAATCTTGCCTCAGCTAAATATAAATTTTTAGCTCTAGAAGTACCTGAGGCGTAGCCTAAGGATTTATGCTCAACATAAGTTGCCCAGCCTTCGGTATATCCGGAAAAATTCATAATATGTCTTATGTATGGAGCATCTACCTCACTTTTAAAGTACACATGTTGGTACAAGTGTCCTGGGTAACCCTCGTGAGCAAGAGTCATATAGACATAATTGGAGTTATTTGTGTGTTTTGGATTTAGATACATTGTTTCTGTGACAAATGCATCAATTGGTGATAAGAAATAGGCAGCAGGAGAAAAATTGTCTTGCATGGAAGCATCTACTTGCTTAATTTGGAAATTCACAGGATTGGTTAGTGCTGGGTATATGCCATTCATTTGATCTTTATGAAAATCCACGATTGCACTTCCGCTTAGCGTCGAAAAACGCAATGCAAAATATTCCTGAATGATGGATGGATTAGCTGATAACGTCGAATATTCTTGATAAAATAGATTCGCTTTTGTTTCAAGATAAGTAAATGCATCAGGAACATCAATGACAACACCTGTTGCATCCTCAAACAAAGCTTGATAGTACTCTCTTCCTCCATCTAAATAATAGAGTCCACCATTGTGTGATTGGTTTCCTTTTAATTGTGGAAGATTGTCTTTTAAATATTGATAACCGCCAAAAAATGCTGTTTCAATTAACGTAGTATGTTGTTCTTTATAGTTTTGTTTCATTGTTTCGGTTAGAAACTCTAATCCATCGACTTTTGCATTAAAGTTGGCAACAAGGTATGGATTTGATTGCGAAGCCAGCATATTATTGCATTGTTCAATCACTTTATCGATTACAAAATCTGCCATTCCAAATCCCAACGCACTTCGTTCAACCTCATATAGAAAATAATTTTCAAATGCATCCGGAATATCTGAAATCATTTCAAAATAATGCTCAATATCACTCGTATCATCAAAGCGATATTCTGCGAGTAAAATAGGAAGTTGTGCTTGATACCCAAGATAAGATCCCAAAAACCCATTTGCCAAATAATAATGGTCTTCAAAATCAAGGGTTGCTTTTAACGTAGACTCTAAAACTTTATAAGTAAGTTGTTGTTTAGGAGAAAGTTGACTAAATTCAAACGTATATAGAAAGTCTAAATCATCACTCGCATCTTCCATCATACCTAAAAAATCATCTTGTGTGATGCGAGGTAGGCTTGCAGATTCGGTTTCAAGACCAAATGCTTCTGGATGTAATAACAAGTAATTGATGCTAAACGCATCCCCTTGTAAATATCGAACAAAGAGATTATTTAAAAAGGCGTCAAATGCTTCCAGGTTTTGCTCTGTTGGAATGACTTGAATGTTAAATGTCTTTGTAAACGCACCATAAGTTATCGTAATGGTTTGTTCTCCAAGTATATTCATGTTGTAACCTGTTACCGTAAAATCAGTTGCTAATAAAACTTCTTCTGAACCATCATCAAGAATTGCTTTTACCACCAAACTAGAAAAATCGATGGTGGATCCGATTTCAAATTCCGTTTGTGATAGAGGAGTAACTTCGATTCCAACAGGAATTGGTTTTGCAGTAGGTGTACATCCAACGATAATAAAAATCATGAAAAGCATTGTTAGTAATACATTGCGTTGTTTTTTAAACATTACGTTCACATCCTTTATTGGTTCCATTATATACCAATCGCAAAAGGTATTCAAGCACAAAAAAAGGTTCCTAATAGATTAGGAACCAATGGTTTCATAGGGCCAGTCAATTATTCCACCCAAATCGTAAAGAGAAGTATATCCTAATTCTTTTAATTTTAAAATCGCTTCTACACTACGATTGCCACTACGACAATAAATGATATAGGTTGCATCTTTATCTGGCATCATTTCTAAGTGTCTTTCCTCGATTTCTGCGAGTGGTAATAATTTCGCACCAGGAATGCGAACTTGTAAAAATTCTTCATACGTTCTTACATCAATTAAGACAACGCTAGAATCTTCTTCTAACATTGATAGCGCTTTTTTTGGTGTAATGCTTCGGACTTGATTTGCGCATCCACTTAAGATAAACATTAGTATCAACAATACAATGCTAGTGGATCGTTTGATAACAGAACCCATGTTAGCATGTCCCCTTTCTCAAAATGAATTACTTGTAAAAACAGGCATCTATATCGAATAGATGTCTCAATGTTAAGGGTTTATTTTGCTTCTTTTTTACAGCAGCATCCTTCTTCGTCTTCAGCGCATTCTTCATCGCCTTCACCGCACTCACATTCGTGATCATGTCCACCACAGCACTCATGATCGTGATCATGATCATGGTGATGGTGATGATGGTGTTCTCCTGACTCCATGTTTTCTTCGAATTGTTCTAGCATATCTTCAATCATATCCCATTCTTCTTCGGTTTCAACTGGAGATAAGCTTCCATTTTCTTCTTCAGCGATAAAGCTTGCTGCCATCACGTCGATTTGTTCTTCAGACTCTTCTTGTCCTACTGGGTAGAATAATACATAGTCTTTCTTGAAATCGTCATTGTGGAATGTAAATAAAATATTACATAATATTTCATTTCCTTCTTCATCGATGAATGTTAATTGATTGTCTAATAATTGTTTCTTTTCCATTTTCTTTCTCCTTTTATTTTTTTTGATCTAAATACGTTTGTAAAATGACAGTAGCTGCTAGCTTATCTACCGCGCCTTTTTTTTGTTCGCGGGAAGCATCGCCCGAAGTCATCGCTTTTGAAACTAGCATACTAGTAAGTCGCTCATCAATTAAAATCACTTCTAATCCAGTAGCCTTTTCTAGCATGGCTTTAAATGCTATGGAATACTCTCCTTGAGAACCAGTTGATCCATCCATGTTTCTTGGTAAACCCAAAACAATTTTATCTATATTTTTCTCTTTTAGGATTGGGAGTAGTTTTTCTAATCCATATTCTAATTGATTGGAACGATAATATATTGTTTCAACAGGGGTAGCAACCACTCCTGATTCATCGCTTATCGCTATGCCAATCGTCTTACTACCTAGATCTAAACCGATAATTCTCATAAAAAGTCTCCTACTAATTGTATCACTTTTTGTAAACTTAAGTCAATGTTTTGCATTAATTTCGCACCTGCTTGAGCAAAATCAGGACGTCCTCCACCATTTCCACCACTGATAATCGCTGCTTCTTTGACTAAGTTTCCACAGTGTAATGAGGTTTCCTTTGTTTTCGCAACAAAGATAACTTTGTCTTCTAAACTAGATGCTATCAAAACAAATGATTTTCCTAATCGGTTTACAAGTTCATCAACTAAATCTTTAACAATCAAAGCATCTAACCCATTTACTTTTGTGATTAGGACACTCACCCCATTTATCACTCGAACATCACTTATAAGTTGGTCGATTACCGATCCCCCTTTTTCACGATGAAGTTCTTTGTAGGTTTTATCTAATTCTTTGATGGAATCTTTTAACTCTTGTAGTTTGATACGTTTGTTAATGATATATTGATAACTTGGAACAAATGGCACGACTGTATTCACATTTAGTGATAACACAATCCCTTCCTCTGCTGCTTTTTTTACAATGTCACTGCCCTTCGAGACAATGGCATCGATTTCTTTATCAAAGGACATTGTTGCATCTTTTAGTCCAGACTCAATTCCATGAAACGTTAATCCTTCAATTCGGAAAATTCCACTGCCTTTCGATTCTACGCTTTTGATTGCGAATTGTTCGATTTCTGATGTGTTTGATACGTGAGTTCCCCCACAAAGTTCCATACTATATGTCATATCGATGACGCGAACAACATCGCCATATTTTTCACCAAATACAGCTTGTGCACCCATTTCTTTTGCTTTCGTAACCGTAGTATGGGTGATATTGACATTGTAAGCACTTCTTATTGCTTGATTGACTAAGGTTTCTATGGTAAGGATTTCATCTTCAGTTAAGTTTTGATAATTGTTAAAATCAAATCGCAATCCAGTATCGGATACACTCGATCCTTGTTGAACAACATGAGATCCAAGAACTTGACGTAATGCATGGTTTAAAAGGTGAGTCGCAGAATGGTTTGCCATAATCTTCTTGCGTCTTACTTGATCGACATGTAAGCTCACTTGATCTCCAACGCGTGCTTCAACACCAGATAGATCAACTAAATGAACAGCTTGTCCACCGGTAAGTTTTTGGGTATCTAAGACAGCCACCTTTGTTCCATTGATTACCATATCACCGGTATCTCCAATTTGACCACCACTTTCGGCGTAAAATGGAGTAATCTTTGTCACGATATTAACAATTCCACTTGCTTCTTTAACAGAAATTCCTTCCTCAAAGATTGCTAAAATGGTGGACTCTTCTGCTAAACTAGAATACCCAGTAAATGTTACCTCTTCCTTAAATCCAATCATATCCTCATATTGGACATTCATCGATTGTTCTTGGCCTCTTGCGTTTCTAGCGCGTTCTTTTTGTTGAGCAAGTTCTTCTGAATAACCAATCTTATCTACGATAAATCCATATTCAGAAGCGACTTCTTCGGTTAACTCAAGTGGAAATCCAAACGTATCATAGAGTAAGAATGCCGATTTTCCACTTACAACTTTTTCGCTACTGGAATTCATAATATCAATTAACTTCTTTTCCCCAGTTTCTAGGGTTTGGAAGAATTTTTCTTCTTCGATTCGAATTACTTTTTCGATTGTCTCTTGTTTTCCTTTTAAGTAACCATAATAAGCATTCATAATATCAACAACCACGCTAACAAGTTTGTATAAAAATGGTTCATTGATTCCAAGTTTTTTACCATAACGAATTGCTCTTCTTAAGATGCGGCGTAATACATACCCTCTTCCTTCGTTTGATAAAATCGCTCCATCGGCAATCGCAAAACTTACACTGCGAATGTGGTCCGCAATTACTTTAAATGCCATTTGACCAGTGTAGGTAATTCCCGATTTTTCGGATACTGCTTCAATGATTGGGTAGAACAAATCGGTTTCATAGTTTGTAACAGTTTCTTGCATCACACATGCGATACGTTCTAAACCAGCCCCTGTATCAATATTTTTACTAGGTAGTTCCTTATACTGATTACGGCTTAGTCCCTCTTTGGCATTGAATTGGCTAAACACAATGTTCCAAATTTCAATGTAACGGTCGTTTTCAATTTCTTCAAATAGCATTCGTTCCCCGATGTTTTCTGGATCGTAAGCAACACCGCGATCGTAAAAGATTTCCGTACATGGACCACATGGACCTTCGCCAATTTCCCAGAAGTTTCCTTCAAGGGGAACTAGATGAGACGGGCTTACCCCAAGTGTAATCCAGTACTCTTTTGTTTCAATATCGGTCGGATAATACGTAAAATATAGTTTGTCAATATCAAACCCAAACCATTTCGGACTTGTTAATAATTCATATCCCCACGCAAGAGCTTCTTTACGAAAATAGTCTCCAACTGAAAAGTTACCAAGCATCTCAAAAAAGGTATGGTGTCTGGCAGTTTTTCCGACATTATCAATGTCATTGGTACGAATGGACTTTTGTGCATTTGCCATTCTACGGTTGTTCGGCACTTCTCTTCCATCAAAGTATTTCTTTAGTGGTGCAATACCAGCATTGATCCAAAGTAACGTTGGATCATTCATTGGAATCAGTGGTGCACTTTCAATCAACTCATGTTGTTTTGAAGCAAAGAAGTCTAGCCACATTTGTCGAATTTCATAACTTTTTAAGTATTTCATCGTTTGTCCTCCCAAAATAAAAAGTTCCTATTTTCCAAAATAGGAACGAACATTCTCGCGGTACCATCCTAATTCGTAGTCATAAACTACGCTCCTTAATTGAAGTGAATTTAACGCATTCATCTACGGGGGTGATTAGTCCCACTCCGAAGGAGCTTCATCGATTGCTTTGGTAACTTTCCACCGACCAGTTACTCTCTATCACAAAACAATTAGATTACTTATCTTCATCATCGTATTACTAATGAGTATTATATCATAGAACATTTTAAAACTCAAATGAAATTATTCGTATCTTCGTGTAAAATAGTTTTGGGTAAATACAAAAAGGAACCTCTGTGATATAATAAGTTCGCCAAAACCACACAGGAGGTCCCCATGTATATTTTACCACAAACTTACATCGATGTAATCA
>Ga0116195_1001172_pt1 | contig 17054 bp, 11 predicted proteins | sample AD_SCU002_MetaG_FD_89881 | JGI IMG/M metagenome (GOLD analysis project Ga0116195, IMG submission 89881) | Active sludge microbial communities of municipal wastewater-treating anaerobic digesters from China - AD_SCU002_MetaG | ecosystem: Engineered > Bioreactor > Anaerobic > Digestate | place...
ATGACCGGCGGGTTGCCGAGACCGTGACTTTCATGGTGGGCTCGCCTGCTGGCGGAGCGTTTTTTGAAGGGAGCGATGGTGATAAGGTCACGGTGCATGTGGACGTGACCGGGAATGCCACCGCGAAACTTAATGTCGATACCGTGGCCGGGGAGAATATCGTCTACATCAAGCCACCAGCATCGGTTGGATCGGGCAGGTACATCACCATCACCGCTCTCGGGAACGACCCGGCCTGGATCGATCTTGTGGTCGACCCTGTAAGTGCCTCGGTCCCGGCGGATGGGGATAAGGTGATCCGGCTAACCTACACCCTGCGTGACGCCTACGGTAACAGCGCTCCCGGGCAGGGACTCTGGGTTAACGCAACGATACAGCGGGCGAATGGGCCTGATGAGCAGAGCGTTCTCCTCTACTCCAATCGTTACGGTCAGGTGATGGTCACTTACGGCCCTGAGAACTCAATGGGCACGGCGACCATAACGGCAACCGCAGCCGCAAACCCGGGCGTGAGCGTAACGCAGGTGGTGGAGTTCACCAGCACCGACCCTGTGGACATGGTCCTCTCCGCAAGCCCGCAATCGATGCCGAGCCGCGATGTAGATCCCGATTCGGTAGCGCAACTCCGGGCCAAGGTGATGGACGTCAAGGGGAACCCGGTCGGGGGGGAGACGGTGAGGTTTGAGATCGATACAGGTTCGATCAATTACGAAGGGGTCGATCTGGCCGACAATCCCTATCTGGGAGAGACACCAGGACAGAACATAAACACCGCCGTGACCGACGAGAACGGGTATGCCACCGTCAGTTTCCACCCGGGAAAGTTCAAAGAACCTGATGATGGAAAAAGGATCGCTGCGAGGGGGAATGTAACCGTCAGCGCCACGTGGGAGAATGTAACTCTGGGACGTCAGGCCACCAGAACCCTCGTCCTGACATGGATGAACTTCCCCTACCTCTCGGTTGAGACTGAGGTCTCCCCGGCGACTATTGGGATGAACGATACGGTCGATGTCAAGATAAGGCTGAAGGGCGATGGGTATGAGTTGCAGCCGGATCCGATCGATGTTGTGCTCTGCACCGACCGGTCGGGGAGTATGCTTTATGATAATCCTGATCGGATGTACTCGGTAAGGGAGGCGGCGAAACTGTTCGTGGATCAGTTTACGGAAAACTACGACCGCGCGGCTACCGTGTCGTTTGGGCGAAATGGATACATATCACGTCCAGGAGTTAATTCGGGGATCAACTCAGCGGAAATCAATAACAATTACATCTATCCTAAAACCTATAATAACTATGCAACGCTTGACATTGGGCTCACTTACGATCTCCAGGAGGTAAAGGAAGCGCTTGATGGCATTGTTCCAGATCATGGTACCCCGCTGCGGCGCGGGCTGAAGGTCTCGATCGATCATCTGGTCGCCACCGCAAATGACGACTCCGTCAAGGCTGTGGTCCTCCTCTCCGATGGTGATTACAACTGGTATGGAGATCCACTGGCCAGAGGCAACAAAGGTTCAGATGACCCCACTGGTTATACTGATCTTACCACTAATTATTATTACTTCACAGATCTGTCAAAAGCACAGCAGAACCTTTCTGTATATGCTAGTAGCAAAAATATAAAGATCTACTCGATCGGTTACGCGGATAGCATATCTCAAGGTGGCAGAAATACTTTAAGGATACTTGCTGAGTCTACAGGCGGGAAATATTATGATGGTAATACAACTAACATTGAGGCCATTTACACCGAAATCGCCGGCGAACTCAAGACCGAGGCCGGCGTCAACACCACGATGACCGTCTTCAATAATGTTGAGGTGAACGAAACGCCCGTAGACGCATTCAAAGTGTTTGACTACAGGTACCAGAATGGGGTCTCCACATACATCCTTAACACGAGCGGAAACGGCACCACCCTTTATAAAGGTACCGTCGACCAGACCGGCAATTGGAACACCAATCACAACCTCCACTTCGACATCGGTACCATCCACCTCAACCAGGTCTGGGAAGCGAATATCCGGCTTGCAGTGAATTCTTCATACAAGGGGGGCGAATACAATAACATCAACATCTTCGGCCCTGGCGCAAGCCTCTCGTTTAACAACGGTGAAGAGACGCTCGCTCTCCCGGATACTTTCCTCACGGTCCTCCCTGACCTGAACAACACCGGTATAACGTCCGCCTGGCTCGAGGTGGATCTTGAGGAGCCAGAACTCCCGCCCGGGCAGGACTCGTTCACCGACACCGTCCCGCTGACCTGGACGATCACCTACAACGGCACCAGTGACATCCATGAGACCCTTGCCTACTCAAAGGATAAAGGTCTATCCTGGACGGTCTTCTGGACGAAGACGGTGGACAGTTCGACTAGAGAGGGCAAAGCCCTCCTGGACGCAAGCAACCTGCCTGCAGGTTATTATGGGGTCCGGCTCACCGCCTCGGCGGACGACGCCCCCGACGCGGTGGATATGACAGGATTCGAGATCCCTATCGGGAGGATATCGCGTGCCTACATAAAGATCGAATAGCCCCCAATCTTTTTTCCCAACATAGGGGGTGACACCCCCCCGGTGGATCTGCATTTCAACGTCTCCCAACCCGGAAGGGCAGGCGTTGAGTATAACGATGCCGCCTCGAAACCTCTCTGCTACCCACTTGATTGGGTCGCCCTTCAGCGAAGAGGCGTATTGTGGCCATCAAACCAGTTCACCGATGCCCACGAACCACTCTCGGTGAACGTCTCTTCCATCGAGCGTTCCCACCGTCCGGCCGCTACCGCGGTGATTGCCCGTGGAGGAAAACCTGGATCCTATGGAGGGGGTTCAGCGATGGCCGCAGATAAGATCCTTCCCGGAGATTGAACCGGGGTCGTCCCCGTCCCCCTCTTTACAACGTCTCCAGGAGTACGGCCTTTCGCCGACACCCCACATCCAGATATGCAGCAACGTCCATCCGTCCCGGGATAAACCCTGCAAAATACTCCGGCAAAAACAGCGGACCCAGCGGGAGTTGAACCCGCGTCCTTGGGTTCGAAGCCCAAAAGGATGTCCCCTACCCCATGGGTCCCCCTCATCGATTTCTATCATAAGATATTAAGCATTTTTATAGCATTGTTCTATACAATGATCCTCTCGTCCAGCGAAATCGTTCGCCGACTCCATGACGGCGATCTCGTCATCGAACCATACCACAGTGCATCACAGCAACCTGCATCCTACGACCTCCGCGCTGCCGAAACTATCGTCTTCCCGCGCGGTGTATGCACCCTGGTAGCCTCGATCGAGCGCGTGGAACTCCCGACAGACCTGGCGGGGACACTCCGCTGCCGCTCCTCGTTCGCCCGCCGCGGCCTCCTCCTTGGCGGCGGATTCATCGACCCCGGGTTTCGCGGCCACCTGACGCTCTGCCTGACAAACACCGGGAGAGAAGAGATCCACCTCCAGGAAGGTGACCGGATCGTCCAGATGATCCTCCATGAAGTCCTGAACGCCGACCAGACCTATGCCGGCCGCTACCAGGACAGCGTTGGCGTGGTGCATACTCGATGACCCCCTCCATACGCTCCGAACGAAAGTACCTCGAGATCCTGAGGATCCTGGCCGAGTCACACGAACCCCTGGGCGCAAAGAGACTGAGCGAGAAGATGGCCGAACGCGGTTTTGTCCTGAGCGACCGCGCCGTCCAGTACTACCTCCAGTACCTCGACGAGATGGGGTTTACAGCGAAGGTCGGGAACCGGGGCCGCCTCCTCACCGAGGCCGGGATCGCCGAGAGCAAGCTGGCGCTTGTCGAAGAGCAGATCGGGTTCATCATATCAAAACTCGAGCGACTCGCATTTCGCAGCACCTTTGACCCGACGACCGGCAAAGGGACGGTTGCCTACAACCTCTCTCTCGTCCGTGAGGATGACCTTCCCGGCGTCACAGCAGCCTTCGATGAGGTAGCGTCGGCGGGTTATGGGTTTTTAAACACCTACCGGGTCGTCGACACCGACCCCCGCATACCCGAGGGTCATCTCGGGATCATGACCGCGTGCAGCGTCACCCTGGACGGCGTCCTTCAGAAGATGGGCATCCCCACAAGACTCGAGTACGCTGGCAGGATCGCCGTCGACGAGAACGGTTCCGCCAGTTTTCTCGACCTCATCGGCTACCGCGGAACGTCCGTCGACCCGCTCCACCTCTTCGTCTCCGCCGGTCTCACCTCGATCAACCGGCTCGTGACGACCGGAGCGGGTGTGGCGCTCGCAAACGTCCGTGCAGTCCCCGCAGCCGCAGGCTCCAGGGTTGAAGAGGTTGTCGGCCTGATGGAAGAGCTGGGATTTGCATTCCCTGCCGGCAGAGGCATCGGCGAGTTCAACCTCCCCGAACACCCCTACAGGCTATTCGTCGTTGCGTTCACCGGGATGAACATGGTTGGAAACGCTGTCGAGAAAGGCTACACCGTCAAAACCGAGATCGGCGCCGGAACGACGCCTTTTGAAGACCTGATGTATGCTACAGGATCCAGGTGATCCCATCGTCCGACTCTTCGTCCGATCTTCTCTCTTCCCGGGCCTCTGGATCAAGCACCCGGAGTTTTCCCCGTCCCGGATCAACCTCTTTCGGCCTGGGCCCTTGCCCGGCAACTCCACGCGCCCGGTCCGGCAACCCGTCCTTTGGTGCAGGTACCCCTCCACGCATGCGCACCTCCGCTTCATCAAAGAGGTTGTCCCGCGGCCGCCGAGCACCCTGGCCTAACGTGACGCGTTCACCGCTGAAAACACCGTCCTTCGGCCGCTGCACCGGCTTAAAGGACGCCGAACCGCTCATACCTTCGTCTCTTGGCGCCGTCTTCTCAACATGAATGCCCTTCAGGTCAAAGGTGTTGTTCTTCGGTGCGGGCACCGATGAGGTGACTGAGGCCGACCCCGCCAGGTCGACCACCCGTCCACTTCCCCTGGGCGGCAGGACGAGTTCCCCCTCCTCCTTCTTCTTCCCTGATTTTGGAAGTATATCAATGGTCTCGTCTTTTTGTCCCTTGCTGGCACCGCCCGGGATCTCGATCATCTCGTCTTTCTCCACCATAATCTCATCACCCACATCTTCAGCCGGGTACATGATCTCGCAAGGAGAGGCAAAATCCAGGACTTCTTCCACATCAGAAACCTCTGATGCCCTGGCTACCTCTTCCTCGCACTCAAGCAGGTAGTCTTCCCTGATACCCCGGAGTTCTCCAACCCTCGGGATGTTTGAGAGCCCCGAGAGCACAACTATGATCCCCACATACGCAGTGTTCCGCACCGGATAGTCCCCGGAACGCATCTCGAGCCCGGCGATACTCCGGTCGATCCATTTGCGTACTATCTGGAACCCTTTCATCGATAGTTCCGCTGAAGGGCCTGCAATCAGCACCAGCGCCTTCTCGGCACTGGTCAGGTCGCAGGGGATCGAGATATCCTCATAGACCGCTCGCTTTGCAAGCGAGATTATCCTGGCTGTTCTCTCATGCGAGCCCTGGATCAGGTCTTTCAACGACCGCCTCCTGCGTAGCAGGTTCGTCAACCCCGTTGGCAGACGCTCCGTAGCATAACCGACCGCGACAAGCCCCCCGTCTTTCAGGGTGTTGAGGACCTCCCCCGCGTCCAGAACGACCTCGGCAACCTCAACCCCCGCCGCGTTAAACTCTCCAGCGCGCAGGAGAAGCCCGATCTGGCGGGCAATCCGTTCATTGAGCATGTTATAATGAGTTCTTGGGTCTGGTGTCGTGATAGGCTGATGCCGCCGGCCGGAACCGCCAGCGTTATCCTTCAAACCCGGCGTCTCACAGGCCAGTAACTTCCTCGACCAGGTCTCGTTATCAAAGAGGATTACACCGTCGACCAGTTCCTGGAGCATCTCAAGGTCATCAGCAGCTTTAGCCGAGACCCGCTTACCCTCGCTGAGACATGGAAGGATTGCAAGAGCGAAGATCGGTTCCACATAGGATACCCGGAGTTTCTCGATTATGAACGGCGCTATATCGGCGACGTTGCCCCCCAGACCGCAGCAGATTAGGATGGAGTCGATCTCGATCGAATCCATGCGCTGAAGGCGGGTCATCACCTCATCGATATCTATCACATCTGCTGCAACCGCGTGATCGGTTATGTTGACCTTTGGAAAAAAGATCCGGGCATCGTTTGGGAGATAGCGAAGTTGCAGGAGGGAGTTTGGGTCGATATCGATAGCCACCGCATTCATACAATGGACTCCACTCCGCCGGTCGTGGTCATAGAGGTTATCCACCACCCTCGACCCGGCGCCGCCAAGCCCGATTGCCAGAACGCGCATACTGATTATACCCCTTATCTGGTAACTTCTTTGCACGGCCTGGAGAAACTCTGCCTTGAAAGAAGTATGAAACTCATCGAGAACTATTGATGATTATATGGGCAGACGAAGATATATATTTCCCTGCGACGTTCAGCGCCTTCCGTAGGGATCGCTGGTGAGCCTTAACCGTTCCGGTTTACCACTCTTCGACCTGGTGGCCCGCGGAAAAGAGAGCGAAACCAGCGAATTGCCGTTAAAACTCATCACCAGTCCCAATTTTGCGCTGTGCAGGCGGCAGGTGCAGTTCGGGTGAGCACAAAATGATAATTTATATAACTCCCGGCACGTAACTACTCAATGAGGTGAATAGCCTTGACTACATATGGAATTGAATTTGTGCCCGGAGCAATCAACGTAAAGCAGGTGGTGAAGTACACCAAGCTTGCAGAGTCGAAGGATATAGACTACGCCTGGATCACCAACCACTACAACAACCGTCACGCATACCCGACCCTTGCCATGATCGCGGCAAACACCGACACGATCAAGATGGGCCCGGGAATCATGAACACCTTCACCGACACCCCGGCAGCGATCGCGTCTTTCGCGGCCACGTTAAACGAGATCTCCGATGGACGCGCAGTCCTGGGTATCGGGCCCGGCGACCTCTCGACCCTCCCGAAGCTCGCCATACAGCCTGTCAAGCCCGTCGTCCGCCTGCGCGAAGGCGTCGAGCAGATCCGGAAACTCCTGGCCGGCGAAGAGGTCAAGAAGACCGGCAAGATGGAGTTCTTCGACTACGATGGCGCCAAGCTGACCGGTGTAACCCTGCCCGGCAAGAAGGGTATCCCGATCTACATCGGTGCCCAGGGGCCCAAGATGCTCGAACTCGCCGGTGAGATCGGTGACGGTGCCCTGATCAACGCGTCCAACCCGAAGGACTTCGAGGTCGCCATCCCGATCATCAAGAAAGCGATGGAGAAGGTCGGCAAGAAGAGTTTCGACGTCGGCGCCTATACCGCCATGTCCATCGACATGGACGAGAAGAAAGCCCGGAACGCCGCAAAGATCGTCGCTGCGTTCATCGCCGCCGGATCCCCGCCCGAACTCCTCAAGCGCCACAACCTCAACCTGGACAACGTCGCCAAGATCAAGGAGGCGCTCGGTCGCTTCGACTTCAAGACGGTCGGTAGCCTTGTCGGTGATGCTGAGATCGATGCCTTCACCATCGCCGGAACGCCTGACATGGTCAAGCAGAAGTGCGAGGACCTTGCAAAGGCTGGAGTCACCCAGATCATCTTCGGCTCGCCACTCGGCCCCGACATGACCACCTCCATCCGCCTCCTGGGCAAGTACATTGTCTGAGGCGGGAAAAACACAACTCCCCCCTTTTTATAGATACCACTGCCACTCCGTCATATCTCTATCCACCTCATCCGCCGTTCTGACAGGTTTATACACCTGAGACGCCAACGGGGGTACTGAGGGGCATGTTCACCACAGATGAGATCCGGACTGAACGCGGCACCCTGCAATACCGCAGGGAGACCCTCACCGGGCTCATGTGCCGGATCAGCCCCGCCAGGATGGAGCGGCATATCGACGCCGCTCCCGTCATGCCAACCTCAGATGAGGGCTGCCCGTTCTGCCCCGGCACACTGGAGACCTCAACCCCGACGTTTGAGGACGGCAGTCGAATCCGGCGCGGGAAAAGCGTCACGTTTCCGAACCTCTACCCTTTCGCCGCTCACCACGTGGTCACGGTGATCACACCCGAACACGCACCTGACCGATTTGATAGGAAAAACCTCACCGATGCTATATCTGGCACGGTTGAGGCGCTCATCAGATTTCCTGGATACGCAAGCATCAACTGGAATTACCTCCCCTCGGCCGGTGCGAGCATATTCCACCCCCATCTGCAGGGGATCGCCGATGAGAAACCCACCCATCTTGCAGGACTCTACCTAACCGCCGGAGATCGTTACCTTGCCGACCACCATCGCTCCTACTGGGACGACCTTGTGGAACACGAACGCACTTCGGAACGGTTTCTCTTCGAGAACGAGATCTTCTGGTCGGCAAACCCCGTTCCTCTCGGCGAGAGGGAGGTCCGGGGTGTCCTCCCGGTATCGACGCTTGAGGAGTTCGAACCCTGCATCGAACCGCTGGCAGACGGCATCCTCAGGGTCATCGACTTCTACCGGCGTCTTGGTACCCACGCGTTCAATGTCGCAATCTACTTTGACTCAGCCAGAAACTCGGGGCGGGGTCATCGGACTTTTTGCTCCATAATCGCCCGTTTAAACCCGAACGACCTCTCCATGTGCGACTCGGCGTTCATGGAGAGGCTGCACCTGGAACCGGTCATCCTGACACTTCCTGAAGACCTTGGCGCACTCTTCAGGGGTAAGGATCCTCTGGAGACCACCCTGGACCGGTGACAATCCAGGTACCGTTAGATCCGCTCGCCCTCCTATATTCACCTGACTGGTGCTGTTTCTGGAGGGTATCAGCCCCATCTTCTTCTTGAGATGAACGTATCCAGAGCCGCGCGTTTCCCATTTCAGGTGCTTTCGTATGAAAATGACCCCCGATTTTCATCCGGTATGCCTGTAGCCCTGACGGGCATTATGTGGTTTTTTTATCTAGCGGGGGTGAAGGGGGCGGCTCTGCTTTCATCCCCACCCCGAAGGGTGGGGGCTTCCCGCTCCGCCCCCTTCACCCCCGCAAGTTAAAGATCGGGGTTATCCCGCTTGACATGGCCCTCTCTAAAGCCCCTCCACTAATTGTACCGACATCCTGCTGCAGGTCATCGTGGAGGACAACCTGATCCGGTGTCGTAGACTTAAGCAAAGTGTCCGGCACATTCCATGGTTTTCGGATCTTTTCCAGACTCTCTGGCGCCATTCTCAAAGTTTGGCAGGAGTTCTTCCTTGACGTAGCGGGGATTGTTTGCAAAACTGATGAGGTGGTCGCCGAGGCGACCTGCTGGTTTTGCCGCGCGCGGTCCGATCGCGCTGACGTACACAGGAACCCTATCCACTGGCCGTGTCAACAAGACCGCGTCGTTAAGCGTATGATACTTTCCAGCGAAGGTGATAGGCCCGGCGCTCGCCCACAGCCGGCTCATGATCGCGAGTGCCTCTTCTAGCATCTCCAGCAGGGTATTATTCGAGGGCCACCTGCCACCGTAGACTGCCATCTCGTTTGGTGGTTCGCCGGAACCCTCGCACAAACCCGCTCCCATCGGTTGGTTTCGTCAATCCAGGATCATGACGACTCCAAGTGCGATGACCAGCATGGTGAAGAATCGTCCGTAGAACCTTTCCATGGCGGGTGTTTTTATCCTGCTCAGGTATCGCGGTCCAAGATACGCCCCTGTAGCCGCTCCGGCCGCAAGGAAGAGGGTCAGCCCCCAGTGAACCTGTCCGATTGCGAGGTGGCCGCTCAGACCTGCAACGGCGTTGAAGAGGAGGACGAATATGGAAGTTCCAACCACCTTTATAGCAGGCAGCCCCATGAGATACAATCCGGCGATGACCGGCGGCGTTCCACTCACCCCGAATAGCCCTGCCATGGCGCCTGAAACGATGCCAAAGATCGTGCCCTCGGCCGCCCTGGCCGCTGTGAGGGGATATGAGACAGCAGGTCTCCCGTCTGTGCCGGCACCCGCTCTCTTCCTGGCGCTGAAAAGCATTGGAATGCTCAGCACGATCATGAAGATGCCGAAGAGTTTCCCCATGAGTGGCGGAGGGATCATGCCCGATGCAAAGGCACCGAAGAACGCACCTATGATTCCGCCAGTACCAAAGATCAAACCAAGGGAGACGTCCAGGTTGCCCTGGCGGTAATGTCCGACAGAACCAAGAATGGTGGTGGGGATGATCGAGGCAAGGGAGGTGGCGACGGCATACTGCGTCGGCACCTGAAAGATGAGTGTCAGAAGAGGCACGTAGAAGAAACCGCCACCACCGCCGAAGATACTCACCAGCAGACCTATGATAAACCCGATCAGGACCAGCGGCAGGATCCACCGGATTGTGAACTCAACAACCATCCTCGCAGGCGCACCTCCTCCTTCACCGCAGAACTGTTAGTTTATACGGCCCGGCCATAGCAATTCTCCTGAGATCTTCTCTTCTCAATACGATTAGGATTTTGGTGGGTTGGCCCACCTTTTCTGAGGCCATCAAATCAACGATTCTAAACTGTAAACGCGCCCCCTTTTGCGGTAGTATGCCTGTAGACCGTGAGACCGGTCCGCCGATGCAATCGAGTCACTCGTACCGAACGTCTCTCGTCGAACAGTCTCAAATCCCGCCCCCCTCAAAGGGGCAGGCGGTGGGTGGCAATTGCCGTTGTATGGACGGATTCTGTCTGAAAACTGACAGAGACGCCGTTTCTGGCAGGATGTCGATGAAAAATCACCCATTTTGGGCATGGGAGGGGCTGACGGGGATGGGGGACTTAAAGTCCTCCTCCCTATCTCTGCCTGTAACTGGTTTATCCCTCGTTCTCCATCACCCCTGCCCTCCTTACAGTCGGTCTGCGGGTCTGCGGCGATACGCATACCCTGCAACCTCTCCAGGCAGAGGGTCATCAAACCAGCGTAGAGCCAGAAGATATTGATTTTATACCCTCTCCTGCGCCGAAGTAAACCTGCCGATTAAGTCCAGGTAGCGGGGGGCCATCGGTGGGTAGGTAAGAGTGTCTCCTCTCTGACCGCTCCTATCCAGGAGGGCGGCATTAGACAACGAAGCAGCAGGGCCCTTGAAGACCGAACTTCGCCTGTGCCCGTTCGTGTGGACGCCCTTTGATATTGGTTTTTGGTAGTCTCCTGGATCAAGAATATGTATTATTACAGACCACTACCGTTCAATCTGATAAATGAGGTGAAAAATGGTTTCAAAAAAGTATCCGCACCTTCTTTCGCCCATCATGATTCGAAATGTGGAGATCCGCAACCGCATCGTGATGCTACCACATGAACCTGCCTTTGGTGGGGAGGACCATATGCCCACACGCAAACAGGTCTTCTATTACCGCGAGCGTGCTATGGGCGGCGTTGGCCTTGTTGTTGTACCGAGCATGGGTGTGCATCCATCTGGCAGTTATGCCCATATGGTTCATGCTTTCGATAAAAGGTGCATTCCAGGCCTGAAAGAGATCACCGATGCTGTTCATGGGTCCGGGGCCCGGGTCTTTGGTCAGCTTACCCATTACGGCAACCAGTCACGAAGCATTGAGACCCACCGCCCATTATGGGCACCATCAGCACAGCCTGACATGACCATTGGTGAGACCCCCTGGCCGATGACGGTCTCACAGATCCATGAGATCGTGGCAGGGTTTGGTGTTTCTGCAGCCAATTTAATAGATGCAGGGTTTGACGGCGTTGAGATCAAGGTGGCACACGACGGGGTGCTTCGCCAGTTCCTCTCACCCCATTCCAACCACCGGAGCGACGAATATGGTGGTTCGGCCGAAAATCGGGCACGTATAGTTCTTGAGGTACTGCAGACCATACGTGAGGCAATAGGGGACAGACCACTGGGGATACGTCTTGACCTCAATGAGTATCTTCCAGATGGTCTTGGGATTGACGATGCCATCGAGTTTGCCAGGATGTTTGCCGGGATCGCCGATTACATATCCAGTGATTCAGGCACATGGGAGACAATTTCGATGATGATCCCGCCCTCCCCGATTGAACATGGCTTTTTGCTGCCGGATGTAGCGCGCCTGAAAGCTGCTATTTCTGTCCCGGTGATCGGTCATGGGCGGATTGTCCGTCCGGATGAGGGTGAGGCTGCTCTGGCAGATGGTTCCTGTGATATGATCGGCATGGCGCGCCAGTTGATAGCCGATCCTTTCTGGGTAGAAAAAGTTCAGAACGGTGAGGAAGAAGGTATCATGACCTGTATTGGTTGTAATTTCTGTCTCAGTCGCCTTCTGGCCGATAAGCCCATCATGTGCGTTGTGAACCCGGCCACCGGTTTTGAGGAGATCTACGGTCATGAAAAACAGGCCCGGCCAGCCCGGCGGCCCGGGAAGGTGGTGGTAGTTGGTGGTGGACCTGCCGGAATGAGAGCAGCTGAGGTTGCCTCCAGACAGGGTCATAGGGTTGTGCTCTTTGAGAAGGAGGATGAGGTTGGCGGGCGGATAAAGTGGGAGAGTCGTCTACCGGACAGGTCAGAGTTTGAAGGTATTACACGATATGAGGAGTATGCCCTCCGGGCTCTCAAAGTGGATCTGCGCAGAGGGGTGGCAGCAGATGCCGAAACGGTGCTCGCGGAGAGACCTGAATGGGTTATCATCGCCACCGGTTCGCAGATGGTATCTGGCGGGGTAAACGGCAGCGATGCGAGATCCGGATCCTTCACAACGCAGGATGCTCTTGACGGACGGGTGAAGGGTAATCACGTGCTGGTGCTGGATTACGGGGGAACCATCGAAGGGGCAGGAGTTGTCGAACTGCTCGCAGCGCAGGGCAAACGCGTGACCTGGGTGACACCAGGTTTTACCATGGCGATGAACGTCGATCCGAGCATCTCGTTACCCCTTTTCCAGCGTCTGGGAAAACTTCAGGTTCGAACCGAGCCCATGCAGGTTGTCACCAGTTATGAAGGCAAGAGAGTCACGTTGTTCAACCCATACTACGGAACCACCTCCACGGTGGAAAGCGTGGATGCGATTGTGGTCGCTGGCAGCATGGCGCCCCGGCAGGAACTTTATTATGAACTCCTGGGAAAGGTGCCACGCCTGGATATAATCGGCGATGCTGCAGCACCCAGGACAACTGGAGCAGCCCTCCTGGATGCCACCAGCTTGTTCCTGACTTAAACCTTTTACCCTGAAAACCAGGCACCCCGAGATCCAGATGAGGTAAAACGGTCTGCGGCGATACAGGTCTCCCGCAGTTCAGTCACCGGAAAGGTTCATCAGGCTGGCTGGCCCCGACTTCAAGGAACTGATCTGGTGGCCTCAAATACCTTTATCTCTTATCTCCAGAGAATCTTAACGGAACTGATGAAACTGACGATCCTTGCCAGCGGGAGCAAAGGTAACTGTGCCTACCTTCAGGGTGAGCGGGGCGCGCTGCTCATCGACGCCGGTCTCTCCGCCCGTGAGACGCTCCGGCGCCTTGATGCCGCCGGCGGGGACGCCTCGCTCATCGAGGGTATACTCGTCACGCACGAACACATCGACCACATCCGTGGTCTCGACCTCCTCTCAAGGAGGCTTGATGTTCCAGTCTATGCAACCGGCGGCACGTTGGAGACTTACCTGGAAAAGTCCTGCGGTGCACCCGCAGATCTCCGGCGGTGCCGTTCTGGCGAAAGGTTCACCCTCGGCGATTTCTCGATCGAGCCCTTCCCGACATCTCACGACGCCAGGGAACCCTGTGGATTCTGTATCGCTGAAGGGGATCTCCGTCTGGGGTGTTGCACCGATACAGGTACCATCACCACCACAATCTTTGATCGACTCGCCACCTGCGACGCTGTTCTGCTCGAGAGCAATCATTGCCCGGATATGCTTGAGAACGGTCCCTACCCTGCTTACTTAAAGAACAGGATAAGATCGAAGAGAGGCCATCTCTCAAACCCTGAGGCAGCCCGATGTCTACAGCGGCTTGCCGATCGTATCCAGATGGCGATGCTTGCCCATCTGAGCGAGATCAACAACACCCCCGATCGTGTGCTGCTCTCAGCGCTCGAGGGGCTCGGCCTCTACTCAGACCAGGTGGGAATTGCCGTGGCCCCCCAGAACCCCGGGACGGTGCATCCGGAGTCATGCGGGTTCAGGCTCTGAAGTCCGCTCAGGCCTTTCGCAGTGTGCAGATCATGCCGATCACAAAACCCTCCGCACCCTTGATGGGCTCGGCGGTGATACGAACCGCCTCTTTCGATCCGTCTTTTCTCACAAGCACCACACCTTCTGAGCAATCAGCGGATCTGCCGCCCTCCAGCACCTCATGGCTGAGGGTCTCTCCCGGATCACCGCCGGAAAAGAGCGACCAGATCGCTTTCCCGACCAGTTCGTCCCTGCTAAAGCCGGTGAGGTCTTCTGCCGTCAGGTCGGCGATGATGATCGTCCCCATCTCATCGGTGGTGATCCTCACGGTCTCGGGTTCATCCGCGCCGATAGTTCCCTTCTCAACCGATCGTTCCAGCCACCTTTCTGCAGCTCTGCGTTCGGTCACCTCGATGCAGTAGAGGAGGTGCTCGAGTTGCTCGTTCGCCTGCCTGAGTTCGGCAGTCCGCTCGGCAACTACCTCCTCCAGGTGCGCGCGGCAACTGTGCAGTTCCTCTTCGGCCCTCTTTCTCTCCGTTATGTCCCTGATTATGGCCATCAGGTGTGTGTCATAGAGCGGCACAACCCTGATTTCGTAGTAGCATGTCTCTCCCCGCGCCCTGCACTCAAACTCGATAGGTGTGGTGCAGGCGTTGGTTCTGAAAGCCTCCTGCAGTGCACCCACGAAAGCCTTGCTTACTCCTGGAGGTAGCAGATCCTGTAGCCGTCGCCCCAGTTGAGCCCGGGTGATCATTGGCCTCTCCACCAGCCGACCGGCCTTTATGTCCAGGATCGTGCCGTCAGCGTTCAACCGGAGGAAGAGATCCGGGAAAGAATCGATCACAGTTGTCAGTTCAGACTTGGTCTGTTGAAGGCTCTCCTCCATCAGCGTCTGCTCGGTGACGTCCCTTACTGTCAGGAGCTCAAAGTCGTCATTGATGGGTGTTCGGCGAACCTCGATATCGCGCACCCTGCCGTCTTTCCGGACAATGGTAACAACCATAGAGTCGCAACCGCCGCTGAAGAGTTCCTGCCTGATTTCATACACCTTCTGGCGGTAGGCAGGGTTTGGGTAGGCGCACTCAAACCAGGTGCTGACATCTGGGAGATCCTCCCTCGAATACCCCGTGATCCTGGTAAAGGCCGGGTTTATGTAGCGGTACCTGTTTTCCCGGTCAAGAATAACGAACCCGTCAGGGGCTTCGCGAAGGATCGAGAGACAGAGATCTCTTCCCGGGTCCGGTGATTCGCCGCCATCGCCTCCTGTGGTGGACGCTTTCACGGCATCTTTTGTTCCCCTCTCTCCAGTCATCGCAATCAGATCCTCACGAGTTGCCTGCCTATCCTGGCTTGTGGGCACACTTTGAAGGATGTTCTTCTCTCTGGAGTAAATATATTCATCGCTATGCCTTTCTGCTCAACGTTTGAGGATCGCCGCTTCGACCGACCATCCTGGCACCCGGCCACAAAGTCTGGCGGGGCACGTCCTCTGTCACACCCGGTCATTTTACCCCCTGGATGATCGATCGTACCACCACATCCATTATGTCCTGATCTTGAGTGTCTGCATACAATACTGGTCAACGCTCGAGAAAAACGTAGATCTGGCGCGTTTAGCACGTTCTTCGTCCCCTTCGACGAAGTCACGGAGTATATACTCCAGCGCCGTCAGGTAGTAACCGCGCGCAGTAAAGGTTTTTTTCACCTCCTCAAAGCAGAGAAGACTCTCGGTCCTGTGGTTACACATAACCTCGAGCACGGTGTCAAGTAGCAGGAGCAGGTGACGGGGAAACTCCTTCAAGATTGCAAGTTTCCGAAACCTTGCGTATGATCTTGGTTTTCCACCAAGGATTGCCAGTTTCATTCCGTAATAGAGCGGTTCGTGGTCGTCTGGAAACTGCTGCATCATCTGTTTCACTATAGACGCGGCACCGCTCCCGTTGCGCATGTCCACACTGGTGTTGAAAGCCTCAGCCAGGAAGTACCTGTCGTTCGGGAAATGTTCCGTGGCACGGTCGAGGAGTTGCTGGCGGCGTTCGGCATCCCCCACATGTTTCGTCCACGAGATGCCGATGCGGTAGAACTCCGGCTCGCTCGGGAACCAGGCAAACGCCAGGTCCAGCATGTACCAGAATATTGAGTTCAGTCGGCTCTCCTTACGATCGAGTGGCCCAAGGCGACTGAGCGGGGGACGAACCCGGGCAAGCGTCAGCATCTCCTCGCGGGCCTGGAGTTCCATGTCGTCAGGACGGGGACCCGGACTCTGATTCTTTGCCAGGGAGAGCGCGTAGTAGCAGTAGGCCATGGCGGCGTTGATGCGGACGTCATGGTTCCTGTGGCGCGAAAGGTACTCAAGCGCCTGATAATAAACGCCAATGTCGATAAGCCTGAGGGCCACCATCACCTCAAGCGTTGCCCGCCCCTTCTGCTCTCTCTTGTTCCCCACCGCATGCCGCAGGACCTTCTCCAGGAACTCAGGGGTCGGCGGGTCGCGCTTTGCGTTAAGAAGTGCAAAACCTGTTTCATCGATGAAATCATCGTAAGTTCTGTCATCGAGGTCGGGAAATGAACGGTCGAGCGTGGCGGCAACATGCCCGAAGAAGACCGGGAGGTTTCCCTCGATCTGCCCGATATTCTTCTCGATATAGTCGTCCATGGTAGCTCTGAGTTGCTCGAGTCTCCTGTTCTGGAGAGCCTCTGGCTGCCACGCTCTTTCCATGGATCTACTGGTGGAAGGTGGAAGAGATATTTGTTGTCATATTTGTTGTCATATGCTCACCAGGTGTAAGACGGCAGGAATTTTTGGGTTTCGATCTACCGTTCTTTGCACAAATGCCTGTAGATACCCTGCAGGACAGAAAAAAAGTCGTTTTGCGTGACCCGTTTCCCCGACTGGTTGTGGCTACCAAACCAACACTCTGTGGGGCTATACCCCCGTTTGATAAAACC
>Ga0116195_1001222_pt1 | contig 16313 bp, 10 predicted proteins | sample AD_SCU002_MetaG_FD_89881 | JGI IMG/M metagenome (GOLD analysis project Ga0116195, IMG submission 89881) | Active sludge microbial communities of municipal wastewater-treating anaerobic digesters from China - AD_SCU002_MetaG | ecosystem: Engineered > Bioreactor > Anaerobic > Digestate | place...
ACGAAAAAGCCCGGGAACCGCCATCGTTGGAAAGATCGTTGATGCGATCCTATCGATCGACGAGGAGAACGGCGGCCGATACATCAACAAATTTGCAAAAATCCTGTACAACGAGTTTGACGAAGACGTTATCTACGACATCCATGACTATGCATCGCCGGTGCATCTCACCGAGTTTGCAGAGGTCATCGACGCTGTCCCGCTCTGTGGCCCTATGGATCAGACCATCTACGGATATACGGTGATCAACAGCCTAAACGCGATCTTGCAACTCTCTTCAAGTGAGTTCAACCGCATATACGGCTGGAGCACAGAGCGTGTTCTCATCTTCACCGAGGTCTCTACCGGAAAATCCCCCATGGTGGCGATCAGGGTCACACCGTTCAAGCCACGCTGCGTTGTTCTGCAGGGCATCGGACCTGAACAGGTGCACCCTCTGATCCCGAAACTGGCGGAACGCGACCGTATCAGCGTGCTCTGCACAAAGATGGACGTCAAGACGATCATCAGTTCACTACGAGGAAAGTTATGGTAGGAATCTACTCCTACGGTGTCTACATCCCGCGATACCGGATAAAGGTCCCGGAGATCGCGCGGGTCTGGGGCGCCAACGCGGACGATATCACGCGGGGTCTCGGAGTCTATGAGAAGTCCGTCCCCGATCTCGATGAGGATACAGCGACCATCGCCGTGGAGGCGGCGCGCGCCGCTCTCCGGCGCAGAGAGATCGACCCGGAAGCAATCGGGGCAATCTATGTGGGAAGCGAGTCCCACCCTTACGCCGTCAAACCCACCGCCTGTACCGTCGGCGAGGCCATAGGGGCAACCCCAAACATGACCGCCGCCGACTACGAGTTCGCGTGCAAGGCCGGTACAGCCGGTATCCAGACCTGTATGGGTCTCGTGAAGAGCGGAATGATCCCGCTGGGGATTTCCATAGGCGCGGACGTGGCGCAGGGCGCTCCTGGCGACGCGCTCGAGTACACGGCAGCGGCAGGTGGGGCTGCGTTTGTAATCGGCGGAGAGGAGGTCATCGCCGAGATCAACCGGACGTGCTCGTTTACCACCGACACGCCCGATTTCTGGCGTCGCGAGGGGCAGAACTACCCGCGCCATGGCGGCCGGTTCACCGGCGATCCAGGTTATTTCAAACACGTCCAGGGCGCTGCCATGCTGATGTTCGAGAAGGCTGGCACAACCCCGAAGGATTATGACTACGCCGTCTTCCACCAGCCCAACGCCAAGTTCCCGCAACGGGTGGCAAAGATGCTCGGATTCAAGGAGGAACAGATCGAGCCCGGTCTTGTCGTCCCGAGGCTCGGCAACACCTACTCCGGGGCATCAATGATAGGGCTCGCCGCAACACTCGACGTCGCGAAGCCCGGTGACAGGATCTTCGTCGCATCGTTTGGATCAGGTGCCGGGAGTGACGCCTTCGATATTACGGTCACCGATCTCATCGAGTCAGAGGTCTTCGACCGCGCGGCGGCACCGAGCGTTGAGCAACTGCTTGCAAACCCCGTCTACCTCGACTACGCACTGTATGCCAAACACAAAGGAAAGATTGTGATGCAGAGATGAGAGACGTAGCAGTAATTGGAATCGGGTGCACGGAGTTCGGGGAGCACTGGAGCGCATCGTTCCGCGAACTCTTTGTCACTGCAGGGGTGCTGGCCCTCCAGGACGCCGGGGTTGCCGGCGAGGAACTCGACGCCCTATACGTGGGGAACATGAGCGCCGGCCGATTCGTTGAACAGGAGCACATCGGTGCCCTGATCGCAGATTACGCGGGACTTGCAAGCAACCACATCCCATCCACAAGAGTGGAGGCGGCCTGCGCTTCGGGTGGACTTGCATTCCGGCAGGCGGTGATAGCGGTCGCAAGCGGTATGGAGGATATCGTGGTCGCCGCAGGCGTCGAGAAGATGACCGACGTCGGGACCGGAGCGAGCGTGGATATGCTTGCGAGTGCCGCTGACCGCGAGTGGGAGGGGTTCGCCGGGGCGACCTTCCCGGGGTTATACGCGATGATTGCAAACGACTACATGCACCGCTACCCTCTCACCCGTGAGCAGCTTGCACAGGTCGCGGTGAAGAATCACGAGAACGGTGCACGGAACCCGATCGCCCAGTTCAGGAACAGGATCACAATCGATACCGTTCTTAACTCATCACTGGTCGCCGACCCGCTGCGGCTCTTCGACTGCTCGCCGATCACCGATGGTGCGGCAGCGGTCGTGGTGGTTCCGCTTGAGCGCGCCAGAGAGTTTACAGACTCACCTGTCCGTGTTCTCGCGAGCGCCCAGGCAAGCGATACCATTGCTCTACACGACCGGCGTGATATCTCCACCCTGGACGCGACCGTTGCGGCCGGGAAACGGGCTCTCGACCAGGCTGGACTCGAGCATAAGGATATCGACCTGCTCGAGGTTCACGACTGCTTCACAATCGCCGAGATCTGCGCGATTGAGGACCTGGGGTTCTGCAGGAAGGGTGAAGCGGGAAGACTCACCGAGGAGGGTGTGACCGCCCTCGACGGTGACCTCCCCGTGAACACAAGCGGCGGCCTGAAGGCCTGCGGCCATCCGGTAGGCGCGACCGGCATCAAGCAGGTCTGCGAGATCGTCGCGCAACTCCGCGGTGAGGCGGGAAGCAGACAGGTGGACGCTGAGATCGGTATGGCGCATAACGTGGGTGGAACGGGTGCAACGGTGGTGGTGCACATCCTGGGGGTGTGAAAAAGATGTCAGTATCACGTTTCTGGAGAAAGATCCCACAACGCTACAACCTCATAGGGACGCAGTGTACGAACTGCGGCCGCTACTTCTTCCCGCCGCGAACACTATGCCCCGACTGCCGACGAAGCGGCAGGATCGTAAACCATAAGTTTTGCGGGTACGGGACGGTTGTCACCTACACGGTGATCCGGTCGGCAAGCGACCAGTTTGAGTACACCACCCCCTACGTCCTCGCGATCATAAAACTCGACGAAGGGCCACGACTCACCGCCCAGGTGGTCTGCTCTCCGGAGGAGGCAAGGATAGGGATGCGAGTGAGAAGCGTCTTCCGCCGCGTGGTAGCGGACGGAGAGAGCGGTGTCATCCACTATGGAACAAAGTTCGCGCCAGTGGAAGAAGACGGGGCTCATCTGACATAGATAAGAGACCACGCTCTATACTCTTATTTTTCTGGTTTCCACAAACTCCAGCAGAGACTGTGAGTTGCCCCAACCTGCATCTCCCGATGCCATCCACAATCCCTTTTGATCATCAGGCAGTGGTGTGAGAACACGCACTTGCGAGGCCATCAAACCGGCGATCTGAAAGGTGAAACCCCGAGATTCCTGACATCGAGATAGACAGGCGGTCTCCTGCAAGCGATCGCGCACCCCCCCAGGGTAGCCGTCACCGGGCGGGGTTAATCATACCTGGAGGTTACCGGGTTGACGGCCTCTTCACTTGCAAGAAAAATATGACGGTGGCTTAATATTATACCCCGGTTATATATTCCTCGCAGGAGAGAAAGGGCGGTGCCGCTTTCATCCCCGGAGGCCAGTAGCGGGGAGATCCGTTCCGCCCCCCATCTCACCCCCCATAACTTCGCAGGACACCCGGTGAACCCGGGAGAACAGAGACCTGAAGGAGGTGAATAAGGGCAGACTCCCCGGAGATCCCGAACCGGGGTCTTCCTGCCCGGTCTGGATGAAGATCATAAAGGATCCGGTGCATGGTTACATCGAGGCGGACACCCTTGCGCTCAGACTGCTGGATACCGAACTCCTCCAGAGACTCCGCCACATAAGCCAGCTGGGGTTTGCAAACCTGGTATACCCCGGCGCGAACCACACCCGGTTTGAACACTCCCTGGGGACGATGCACCTTGCCGGACTGATGGCGGCGAGACTCGGGCTTGATGAAGATGAGAGCCGGCTCGTAACCACGGCCGCCCTCCTCCACGATATCGGTCACGGACCATTCTCGCACGTCACCGAACCCGTGATGGAGGAGTTCACAGGCCGAAGCCATCACGAGATCGATCACCTCCTCCGGGAGGGAGCGGTCGCAGAGATCCTGGAAGACGTGGGGCTCGACCCCGCAGAGGTCTGTGCCATCGTCGCCGGGAAACATCTTCATGCAAGCATCATCCACGGCAGCCTTGATGTCGACCGGATGGACTACCTGATGCGGGACGCCCATTACACCGGCGTGCCATACGGGACAGTTGACGCCCAGCGGTTGATCCGGTGCACTATCCTGTCCGAAACAGGGATCGCACTGGACGAGGGCGGGATCAATGCCGCCGAGTCGCTCCTGATAGCCCGGACGCTCATGCGTCCGGCGGTCTACTTCCATCACGTCAGCCGTATCGCGACAAGCATGTTCAGCCACGCCCTCCGGGAAGAGTTGCAGAACGTCCCGGCAAAGGACGCATGCAAACTGATGCGGATGGACGATGCCGCCTGCATGGAACGGTTGAAACATTCACCCCACGCTATCAGCCGCGACCTTGCCCGCCGGGTATACAACCGAAACCTCTACAAACGGGCGCTCTATATCGGCGAAGACCGGGTGAATGCCGTAGCCCTCCGCCAGGAAACAGGGCCTGCACGTGAACGCGAGATCGCCCGTGCCATCGCCGAGACCGCAGGGGTCGGGCAGGACGAGGTTCTGGTGGACATTCCTCCCCTCCCCGGGGCTCTCTCGATGGAGATCAGGGTCAGGAACAGCCACGCGATGATGGATATCGAGGAGGTCTCGCCAATCATCAACACCCTGAACGATACCAGGCGACGCCAGTGGCGCCTCGGCGTCTATACCCCCGCAATGCACCGTCAGGTGGTGGAGCAGGCGGCGATGGAGGTCCTCCGGGTGAAGCGAGCGACAAAACAGGATAAACTTGTAGTTACATAAAGGATGTAGAAGACATGAAGAGGGAATTCGTCGTCGGGGTGACGGGGGCAAGCGGGGTGATCTACGCCCATCGCCTGCTCGAGGTGCTCTGTGAGCGGGCCAGGGTGCATATCATCATATCCGATACCGCCCGGCAGATCGCCGGGATCGAGGGTGTTGACCTCATGGGGTTTGACGCCATATACGCCGATAACAGCAATCTCGCTGCCGATATAGCGAGCGGGTCGTTCTGTTGCGACGGCATGGCGATCGTGCCCTGCAGCATGAAGACTCTTGCAGCGGTCAGCAACGGCTTCGCTGACAACCTGATCACCCGGGCGGCGGACGTCTGTCTCAAGGAGAGACGACCGCTGTTGCTACTACTCCGGGAGATGCCGCTCTCCCGGGTTCACCTGAAGAACATGCTTGCCGCCGATGAGGCCGGGGCGACCGTGATGGTCGCAAGTCCTCCCTTCTACCAGCACCCGAAGACCATCGATGACCTTGTCGATATGGTGGTTGCCCGGGTGCTCGATCACATGGGGGTCAGGCATGACCTTGGAACCCGATGGAGCGGATATGATGCGTGATTTCATTGAGATGATGCGGGAGCAGGGGAAGGTCGAGGAGATCGAGAACCCCTGCTCGAGCGTATACGAGGCTCCCAGAATGGCAAGCAGAACCGATAAGATCGTCTTCTTCCATAACCTCGACGGCCACCGGGGTGTTATGAACCTGCTTGCCAGCAGGGGAGCGCTTGCCGCGGCGCTCGGTGTTGATGAACGAAGACTCGTTCCCCATCTTGCGACCGCGACCTACAACGGCCGGGTGCTGGACGCAGGGCGGTGCGAGGGCGGCATTCCTGCAGACCTCTCCCGCCTCCCGGTGATGAAACACTTCCCGGGCGATGCCGGGCGCTACATCACCGGGGGTATCGTTTTTTCAAGTTACGACGGTGTTGAGAACGCCTCCATCCACCGGATGATGGTCATCGACGACCGTCACGTGGTGGCGAGGCTTGTTGAGGGACGTCACACCCACACCATGCTGAAGACGGCGCTCGCCCATGGGGAACGACTCCCGGTCGCGGTCACCATCGGCACCCATCCCCTGGTGACCTTTGCCGCCTGCACACGCGTTCCTGAGGGGAAAGAACTAGCCTACGCTGCGGAATTGATGGGCGGGGAACTCAGTGTCAGGGAGTGCGAGAACGGAGTCCGGGTTCCCGACGCCGAGATCGTGCTCGAGGGCTACATTGGCCCGGAGACTGCACCGGAAGGGCCGTTCGTCGATATCACGGGGACATACGACCCCGTGCGCCAGCAACCGGTGATCGAGTTCAACCGTATCTACTGCAAGGACGACCCCATCTACCACGGCATCCTCCCTGCCGGCGATGAACACAAACTCCTGATGGGGGCGCCGTATGAACCGAAGATCTACCGTGCCGTGAGTGAGGTGACAACGGTGCGCGATGTCCTCCTCACAAAGGGCGGCGCCGGTTACCTCCACGCAGTTGTCAAGATCCGGAAGAACACGCAGGGGGACGGGAAGAACGCTATCATGGCGGCCTTTGCGGCCCATACGTCCTTGAAGCATGTTGTGGTGGTGGACGAGGATATCGAGATCCACGACCCAGAGGACGTAGAGTACGCGATCGCGACCAGGGTGCGGGGGGATACCGATATCATGGTCATCACAGGAGTGCGGGGCTCGTCGCTTGACCCGATGCGCCTTGCCGACGGGACAAACGTGAAGGTCGGGATCGACGCCACCATGGTCATGGGAAGGGAGGATGAATTCAGGAGAGCTGGGTGGGTGTAAGATGTATCTTGATAACGATGATGAACGGGTGCTCGCAGGCGAGTTCGGCGAGACCCGGCAGAAGATGATGGAGATCCTGGTCGCGCTCGGAGAGGTCTACGGCGCCAGCAAACTCGTCCCGATCACAGGTGCCCAGGTGAGCGGTGCATCCTACAAGACGATCGGGAGATGGGGACTTTCCTGGCTGCAGAGCCTCAATGCCCGGGTGGTGGTCCCGACTGTATTAAACCCGATCGGTATGCCACGGGAAGGGTGGCAGGAGTTCGGGATCGATGAGGAGTTCGCCCGCCACCAGGCGGAGGTCGTCGAGGCCTACAGGAGACTCGGCGTCAGGTTGGAGTGCACCTGTACCCCCTACTACCTCCGGATCACCGAATACGGCGAGCACCTGGCATGGTCGGAATCGTCGGCGGTTGTCTACGCAAACTCCGTTATCGGGGCCAGGACAAACCGGGAGGGCGGGCCGAGCGCCCTTGCGGCGGCGATCATAGGAAAGACGCCTTACTACGGTCTCCACATCGTCGAGAACCGGCGGCCACAGGTCGTCGTCGATATCGAGGCGGGCACCGGACCCCACGCCGGACACTGGGGCGCCATCGGCCATATTGTCGGGAAGAAAGTCGGGAACCGGATCCCGGTATTCCGGGGGATCCGGCCGACCCGCGACCAGCTCAAGGCCCTGGGTGCCGCGATGGCTGCAACAGGAGCAGTCGCGCTCTTCCACGTGGAGGGGATCACACCGGAGGCAAGGGTCTTTTCGTTTCCAACTGACGATCTTGACCGTGTGACGGTAACGGAAGATGAGATCGAGGCCCTCTTTAAAGAGACCGATGTCGAGGCGGTAGCTGTGGGCTGTCCCCACTGTTCCGTCGACGAACTCAGGGAACTTGCGGAACTCCTGCGAGGGAAGACCGCAAAAAAACCATTTTACGTCTTCACCGCGGCGGGAATCGCGAAGAATAACCAGGACCTGGTGAGGGTGATCGAGCGGAGCGGTGCCAGGGTGATCACGGACACCTGTATGGTCGTCTCACCACGGATGGACCTGTTCAGATCGATCATGGTGGACTCAGGGAAGGCCTTTGCCTACGTTCCTGGGATGTGCGGGGCGATCGCCCGGATAGGAACCAGGGCAGAGTGCGTCAAGGTCGCAACTTCGTAAACCCCGCCCCGCTAAAAGCACCCGATACCCGGATCAACCCGCGCAGTATCCCTTTTACCCGGGCATGTGGCCACATGGGGACGGGAGAGAGCCTTTTTTTCACGTCCCGACGGCATCGCTCGCCATCCGGCCGATCTTCAACCGCAGGACCTTGTAAACCTCCCCGGCGATCAGCACAGGCAGACCGAGGATGGCAAGCAGTCCCCAGTCGGCAAGTGTGAGGGGTGCCGTCCCCATGAAGACCTGCATCAGGGGGACGTAGACCACCACCACCTGGAGGGCAAGCGTCCCGACGATCGCCAGTATCAGGGCGGGGTTTGAGAAGATCCCGATCCGATAGAGAGGAGACCGGAACGAACGGAAGTTCAGCGCGTTGTAGACCTCAAAGATTATGAGCCCGGTAAAAGCCATCGTCCGCGCCCGATCAAGGTCAACCTCATAGACACCCAGGAAGACGTGGAGGGCCATGAGACCGATCAAGGCCCCCAGGGAGAGGATGATCAGGTAGGCGTTCCGGTTGAGTATGGGCTCCCCGGGGTCGCGAGGTCGTCGTTGCATGATATCCCGCTCGGCGGGTTCGAACCCGAGGGCCAGGGCGGTGAACCCGTCGGTGACAAGGTTGATCCAGAGGATCTGAACGGGGACGAGGATCAGCGGAAGACCGAGGAGGAGTGCCCCGACAATAGCGACGATCTCTCCTACATTGGAGGATAGGAGGTAGCGTGTGAACCGGGCGATGTTGTCATACTCCCGTCTCCCTTCCTCCACACCGGCGACGATGCTTGCGAAGTTATCGTCCACGAGCACCATGTCGCTCGACTCTCTGGCCGCGTCCGTCCCCTTGATACCCATGGCAATCCCTATGCTCGCTTTTTTGAGCGCCGGGGCGTCATTGACGCCATCCCCGGTCATGGCGATCACCTTCCGGTCGCGGGAGAGGAGGTCGACCACCCGGAGTTTGTGCTCCGCCGTTACCCGGGAGAGGACCTTTGTCGTCCGGAGACGCTTTGCAAGTTCGTCGTCGGAGAGAGATTCGAGATCGGCGCCGGTCAGCGCTCCTTCACTGGAGAGACCGAGACCGCGGGCGATGGTGGATGCGGTCAGCGGGTTGTCTCCCGTGATCATGATGACGTCGATCCCGGCGCTCCGACAGAGGCTGATGGCTTCCGCCGCCTCCGGACGCGGGGGGTCGACTATCCCTGCGAACCCGAGAAAGACCAGGTCTTCCTCCACCGTATCAGGTGTCCAGTCTATACCCGGGGGGAGCGGGCGGCAGGCCGCCCCGATTACCCTGAGGCCCTGCAAAGCGTAGCCCTCGATAGCGGAGAGGATCTCTCTCCGGAGTTCGTCGGTGAGCGGGACGACCGACCCGCCCGAAAGCAATCGGGAAGAGAGGGTAAGGAGAACTTCCGGTGCCCCCTTCACGCAGGCGACGTAACCACCCCCTTTACGGGGACAGATGACTGTCATCCGTTTCCTGGTGGAGTTGAACGAGAACTCTTCCACCGGTTCGGGGAGGTCTGCACGGGAGAGACCGGCTTTGGCCGCCGCGACCACGAGTGCCCCCTCGGTTGGCGTGCCGAAGATCCTCCACCCCTCATCGTCCTGGCCAAGGCTCGCATGGTTACAGACGAGGACTGTGCGCAGAAATTGCCGGAGACCGGGATCCTCGAGCGGGTCGATCGGGGTGCCGTTGAGGATTAACTCACCCTCAGGGGCATATCCTGCACCCGTGACCTCGACCTCCGCGCCTGGCGTCCACACCCGGACAACAGTCATCTCGTTCCGGGTGAGCGTCCCGGTCTTGTCGGTACAGATAACAGAGACCGCACCAAGTGTCTCCGATGCCGGGAGGTGGCGGATAAGGCAGTTCCTCTGCATCATGTTCTTGACGCCCAGGGCAAGCGTCAGTGTCACGACCGCCGGAAGCCCCTCCGGGATCACCGCCACCGCAAGCGAGACGCCGACAAGGAACATCTCCAGAAGGTCTCGCTGTTGCAGGAGACCGATGACGACCGCGATCGCGGCGATCCCGAGAGCGATCAGTCCGAGGTCGCGGCCGAGCCTGTCCATCTGCCTGGCGAGAGGGGAGGTCTCATCCTCGACCTGCCTGGAGAGACCGGCGATCAGACCGAACTCCGTCTGCATCCCGGTGGCGACCACATACCCCCGACCGTGGCCGTTGACCACCGTTGTGCCGGCAAAGAGCATGTTGCTCCGTTCGGCAAGGGGCGTCTCCGGCGGGAGTGAGCCCGGTGCCTTGTCCACGGGCGCCGACTCACCCGTCAGCGGTGCCTCGTCAACCTGGAGCGATGTCGCCTCGATGAGGTAGATATCTGCGGGAACCCGCTCCCCCATCTCCACCACGACCAGGTCACCCGGGACTATATCCGCGGCATCGATCTCCCGCCGCGCCCCGTCGCGAATAACGACTGCACGCTGGACGAGCATCTTTTTGAGGGCCGCGATCGCCTCCCCCGCCTGCCACTCCTGGGTGAAACCGAGGATGGCGTTTAAGAAGACGATGCACAGGATGGCAGCAGCGTCCAGCGGTTCGTCGACCGCAAACGAGACCGCGGCAGCGATAATAAGGATGATTATCAGGACGCTTTTGAACTGACGTAAAAAGACCTGAAACGGGGTCTCACGTGCCTCCTCCTGGAGTAGGTTCTTCCCGTAACGTCGCAGTCGCTCCTCTGCCTCCGCGGCGGAGAGGCCCGTAGGGCCTGTCCCGAGATTCCGCTGGACATCCTCCACGGAGAGGGTGTGGTAATCGGTCAGAGGTCAGCCTCCTGCAGGCGAGGCCTCTCCATCCTGTTCCCGGAAAAGACAGGCATATGCTCCCTGTTCTGCACCAAAAATATAAAAAGCAGACAGATCAACTCCAGGAACCCGGGATCTGCTGCTTGAGTGGCAGAGTAGCCTCAAGAACGCAGGCGTTGCTTTCCAGAACTCGATGCAACCCGCAGCGCATAAACTCTTTTATGGGTACACACCGCATCCACTCTTCGGTATGACTCCTGAAGGGAGCAGAGAGTGGTTAGAGAGAGTGGCCAGACCTGCGGTCATCGTTCTCGTCACGGTACTTGCGGTCTCACTCGACCTCGCGTTTGGCACGGTCACCTACACCCACTTCTTCTACCTGGTGCTCATCCTGACCGCTTTCTGGTACCGCCGCCGTGCCGTTACCGTCGGCGTGTTGCTCGCCGCAGTCCACGTAACCATCGAGTATCTCTTTCGCGGCCCGCCTGATGCCTCGATCCTGGTCAGTGCAGGCACCTTCATCATCGCCGCCTGGCTTCTCGGTTACCTCTTTGAGGTCGCGAGCAGACGCACCGTGGGGCTGCACTTCCGCATCGGCGAACCTGCCGGGGCATCATGCGAACGTGATACCAGCCGACTGATCGCCCTCCTCTCAAACCGCGACCCCGAAACGCGCTACCGTGCAGCCGGGTGTCTGGGTGATACGGGCGACCCTGAAGCGGTCGAACCACTTGCCGCTCTCCTGACCGACCCCGATACCGGCGTCCGCTGGAAGGCGGCGGAAGCGCTCGGTAAACTCGGTTCCCCCGCCGTTGGCGCGCTCACAAAGAGTCTGCAGCACGATGACAGCGACGTCCGCTGGATGGCCGCGGTCGCCCTCGGGGAGATCGGCGATCCCGCTGCAGTCCCCGGGCTGCTGGCCGTACTCGACGACCCCGACACCTACGTCCGGAGCAGGGCGGCCCTTGCGCTGGGTGAGATCGGGGAGGCTGCGCTGGAGGGCGTCCTTACCGCACTCCGCACCGGAGACGAGCGCGTAAGATGGGGAGCGGCGATCGCGCTTGGAAAGATCGGAGGGGAGAGGGCTGTTGAAGCCCTGATCGGGGCGCTTTGCGACCCCGATAATGATGTGAGGCTGCGTGCCGCGGCGGCGCTTGCGGATATTGGTGAGGCGGCAGTCCCACGCCTCATAGCCGCTCTCGGGGCGGACGATGACCGTCTCCGGGAGGGGGCAACCGCCGCTCTAAGCCAGATCGGGAGAGTCGCCGTCCCCTCACTTGCCGCAGCGCTACGCGAAGATGGCGACTGGCGTATCCGTGCGGGGGTAGCCCGGGTTCTCGGTGAGATCGGTGACCGGCGAGCGATCGAGGCCCTGATCCAGGGGCTCGATGATACCCGGGAAGAGGTACGCAGGGCCGCCCGGGAAGCTGCTCTGGCGACATCAGGAAGACATAACTCTCGCGAGGAAGCACCTGAACGGTATGACTGACAGGATCGAGGAACTGATCGCCGACCTCCGGCACGATTCTCTCGAGGTGCGCCGCACGGCAACCGCAAAACTTGGGGCGAAAGGAGAAGAGGCCATCAAACCGCTCATCGCCGCAATGCAGACCGGGGATAACGACCTCCGGTGGTATGCCGCCAGCGCACTGGTGCTGATAGGCAGATCGGCGATCGACCCGCTGATTGAGGCGATGCGAGGCACGGATGAGATCGATTTCAGGCGATACGCCGCCGCGGCCATTGCAGAGATAGGTGAACCCGCCATCGAACCCCTCATCGAGGTCATCGAGAGAGTCGACCACGACCTCATGCAGTTTGCCGTGATGGCCCTGTGCCGGATCGGTGAACCGGCGGTTGAACCGCTCCTCCAGTTGATGGAGAGTCCCGACCCCGATACGCAGGAACGCGCCGCTCTCATCCTCTGGAGGATGGGTGAACCCGGGGCCGGGCCGCTTGCCGAGGCGCTGAAGGCAAAAGACCGGCACCCCCGCTGATATCCGATCAGGGTCGTCTGGTGTACCAGGCGGGAACGAGTCCCCTAAATGCCTGGAGGACGCATACTTCATCATGGAAGTTTCGCCCGCTATCGCCCGCTACTTTGAGGAGATCGATGCCGGACTCGAGGCTGCGATGCGCCTTGCCGGTGCCGCTCGCGCCCGCGGTCTTGACCCCCGAACGGAGGTCGAGATCCCGGTGGCAAGCGACCTTGCCGACCGTGTGGAGGCGCTCCTCGGGTACCGGGGTATCGCCGCCCGGATCCGGGAGCTTGAGCGGGAGATGTCCCGCGAAGAGGCCGCGCTCCGGATCGGCGACGATTTTGTGGCAAGAAAGTTTGGAGAGACCACACGAGAGGAGATCCTGGACCACGCCATTCGTGCGGCGATGGCCCTCCTGACCGAGGGTGTGGTGGCCGCCCCCACAGAGGGTATTGCAAAGATCGGCCTTGGAAAGAACGATGACGGTACGGATTACCTGAAGGTCTACTACGCTGGCCCAATCCGGAGCGCCGGCGGGACCGCCCAGGCACTCTCTGTGCTCGTGGGGGACTACGTCCGCCGGGCGCTCGGGATCGGCCGATACGTCCCTCGGACGGAGGAGGTGGAGCGCTACATCGAGGAGATCCGGCAGTACAACAACATCATGAGTCTCCAGTACCTCCCGAGCGAGAAAGAACTCCGGATGATCATCGAGAACTGCCCTGTCTGCATCGATGGCGAACCGACCGAGCAGCAGGAGGTTAGCGGTTACCGGAACCTGGAACGGGTGGAGACTAACACCGTCCGTGGGGGTATGGCGCTGGTCGTTGCGGAAGGTCTGGCGTTGAAAGCCCCGAAGGTCCTCAAAAACGTCCGAAAGATGAAGATGGAGGGCTGGGACTGGCTTGAAGAGATGGTCAGCGGCGGCGCCCAGGCACAGAGCGATGAGGACGATGCCGGTGCCGCGATCAAACCCAAAGACAAGTACATCCGCGACCTCATCGGCGGGCGACCGGTCTTTGCGTACCCGATGCGCAGGGGAGGATTCCGGCTGCGCCTGGGTCGAGCGCGTAACACCGGGTTTGCTGCGGCCGGCCTGAACCCCGCAACGATGCATATCCTTGGAGACTTCCTGGCGGTCGGGACCCAGATGAAGATTGAAAGGCCGGGGAAAGCAGCAGGGATTGTGCCGGTAGACTCGATCCAGGGGCCGACTGTCAAACTCCGGAACGGTGAGATAAGAAGGGTCGATGATGCAACAGAGGCCGGGAGGCTCGCAGGGCAGGTCGAGGAGATCCTGGACGTCGGTGAGATCCTGATCAGTTTCGGGGAGTTTATGGAGAACAACCACCCGCTGATGCCTCCTGCCTACTGCGAGGAGTGGTGGATGCTCGAAGGCGGGCAGCGCCACCCGGAGAACGAACTCGAGGCGATCGAGTTCGCGATCGAGGGGGCGCCCCTCCACCCCGACTACACATACATGTGGGACGATATCACGCCGACTGATATCGCACGGCTTGCGGATAGGGTCTCAACCGGGGGCAGGATCGAGGATGGGGTGTTGCTGCTCCCGAACACCCCGGAGGTAAAGGCGATCCTTGAGGAACTCCTGGTGCCCCACCGCATCTCCGGGGAGAGGATCGCGATCCGGGAGCACCTGGTGCTCCTTGCCTGTCTCGGGTTGACGCTGCAACTGGAGAAGCGGCCGGAGTGGCAGGACGCCCCGATGGAGAACCCGCTTGACCTGGTTATGCACCTCTCGGGTTTCAGGATCCGTTCGCGGGCCGGGACCCGGATCGGAGGCCGGATGGGCCGACCCGGCAAGTCAAAACCGCGGGAGATGCGTCCCCCGCCCCACTCACTCTTCCCCATCGGGGACGAGGGGGGTTCACGCCGGTCGTTCCAGGCGGCCTGCACCTCAAAACCCCGTTCCAACACAGATGGTGGGATGATCGAGGTTGAGGTCGGGGAACGGCGCTGTCCTTCCTGCGGTGCGTTCACCTACAGGAACCTCTGTGACTGCGGGACGCACACAAACCCGGTCTTCCGCTGCCCGAAGTGTGGAAAAGAGGTGGGCGAGGGTGCCTGTCCCCGGTGCAGGGTGGAGACGGTCTGTCTCCAGAAGGTCACGATCAATGTCAGGGAGGAGTATGCAGCGGCACTCGAACGGCTGGATGTGCGCGAATCATCGATAGTGCTCTTAAAGGGTGTCAGGGGACTGATCTCCCGCGAACGACCGGTTGAACCGATCGAGAAGGGGATCCTCCGATCGTTGCAGAACCTTTATGTATTCAAGGATGGCACCGTCCGTTACGATATGATCGACCTCCCCCTCACCCATTTCCGGCCGGACGAGGTAGGTGTCCCCATCGAGCGACTCCACGAACTCGGCTACACCCGGGACATCAACGGTCGGGAACTTGTCTCGGCCGACCAGGTGCTGGAACTCCGTCACCAGGATATCCTGGTCTCGGAGGACTGCGGCGAGTGGCTTGTCCGGGTATCGAAGTTCATCGACGACCTTCTGGTGAAGGTCTACGGGCTTGAACCGTTTTACAACGCGGAGAAGCCCCTTGACCTTGTCGGCCACCTGCTGATAGGGCTTGCCCCGCACACGAGCGCCGGGGTTCTCGCCAGGTTGATCGGGTTCTCGAAGGCCCCGGTGGGCTACGGCCACCCGTTCTTCCACGCGGCGAAGAGGAGGAACTGTTTTGCCGGCGATACCGAGATAACCGTCTCAGACGAGCGACGGTGGCTGACGATGCCCATACGGCAGTTCGTCGTGGAGAACTTTGATATCTCAAAGCCGGGGCTCGACCATCTCGGGACATACTACTCCGACCCCAAACAACCGTTCTATGTGAGAAGCATAGACACCCAGGGGAAGGTCAGCCTGAAACGGGTGACCTCGGTCTCCGTCCACCGCGCCCCGGCGCACATGATCCGGTTTGAGACCCGACGGGGGAAGATTCTCAGGGTCACGCCGGACCACGCCATGCTTGTCTGGGAGACGGATTATCTCCGGAAGGTCCGGGCTCTCGAGGTCGCACCCGGTGACCGCGTCCCGGTGGAGGAGGGCGGGATCGTCGTGAGCGATGAGGTTGTGGCCTGCGAGGCGGTGCAGACGCTCGATGACCGGGTATACTGTCTCACGGTTGCCGATAACCACACCCTGGTTGCAAACGGGATCTTCTGTGGGCAGTGTGACGGTGACGAGGACTGCGTGATGCTCCTCCTCGACGGGTTGATCAACTTCTCCCGCTCCTACCTCCCGGAGACCCGGGGCGGGACGATGGACGCCCCGCTCGTCCTTACGACCCGGATCGACCCGACAGAGGTCGACAAGGAGTGTCACAACGTCGATGTCTGTGACCACTACCCCCTCGAGGTCTACAACGGTTGCCTCGCTTACGTCCACCCAAAGGACCTCGACGACTACGTTGACAGGGTGGAGCGGCGACTCGGCACCCCGGCCCAGTTTGAGGGGTTCTCTTTCACCCACCCGACCTCTGATATCTCGGCGGGGCCGCTCGAGTCGACCTACACAAAACTCGGGTCGATGCTTGAGAAACTGGAGGCAGAACTTGAACTCGCGAAGAGGATCCGGGCGGTGGATGAGGATGACGTCGCTGAACGTGTCCTGAACACGCACTTTATACGCGATCTTCAGGGGAACTTAAACGCCTTTTCAAAGCA
>Ga0116195_1001257_pt1 | contig 15953 bp, 17 predicted proteins | sample AD_SCU002_MetaG_FD_89881 | JGI IMG/M metagenome (GOLD analysis project Ga0116195, IMG submission 89881) | Active sludge microbial communities of municipal wastewater-treating anaerobic digesters from China - AD_SCU002_MetaG | ecosystem: Engineered > Bioreactor > Anaerobic > Digestate | place...
ATCCTTGAATTGGGATATAAATCAAACAAGAATATGAAGTCATTTAATAATCTTATATGGGAAAATGTAAGTTTTATAGATTTTAGGGTTAGTATGATGGATTAAATTCGTCTAATGATGGGTTTGGTCTTCTTGGTTAATGTTTTTTTCCTTATTCATGCAAAAAATAAAGATTTAGTCCCTAATCGTGAATATAAAAATTTTTATATTATATTCGACTTTTTTATTGCCATTGGATTCTTTTATATACCATTCTCCTAACCACTTTAATAATCTCACAAATCTCCCACCTTTATAGGTGAACCCACTCAATGATCAACTTCGTAATATTAACGTTTAACGAAGTCAAAGATCTTCATAAAATCATACTGTTCAATGGTCACGATTTTTTTGGTACTGCACATAACTTTCAGGATAATTAGCCATGAGACAATCCTTCACTCCACGTTTTTCGAGATCTTCAATGACTTTTTTTCGCACATCCAGCAGTTCTCGTGCTTCATCCAGTTGTTGTTTGGTTACAAAGAGTCGATGCTCTATTTTATGTTGTTTTCTCTGGAGGTCACGGAAATTATTTAGTCTTTCATCAATTTCTTTCAGTTCGTAATCATGAACCAGCTTTTTAAGGCTTTTTTTATCTTCAATTAAATCCAGAAGAACATCCTGATTGTTGGTTAATTTATCTTTTAGAAAGTTAATCTCTGACTCTTTTTTAACCAATTCTATTTCCAAGGATTTAATACGTGACTTCAGATTACCAACAGAATTATTATCAGGAGGAGAAGGTGAATTAGAGGTATGGGATGATTTATCAGCCTTATCCTCTTTACTTTCTGGTTGGGTAATGGTTGTGGTGTGGCTGTCCTGCTTTCCACTTTGTGGAATTTCTTTTTTAGATAGGGGTTTATTCTTCATTTCCTGTCGCCTGCTATTTTTGTTGGATTAATACTACAGTGGGTTTTTTTACGTACCATGAAATTATCACTTAAATCCTGAGTTTTCTTAGATGGGATTAATTGTGATATTTGTTGAATTGTGATGAATTAATTATGATTTCACTATTATTAAAATCGTGAATAATTTTTGTTATCTGTTAACAGTAGTAATGTTTTAGATTTCATTTTTTTTGTTAGATCAATACACCCATTTTTTTGTTGTATCACTAGTACAAAATCTTGTTTATTATAGATAATACTAATTTCATATTTGTTCTATTATCCATATCAAAAAGGGGTTGATACTATCATTTTATAAAAATCTTAGAAATCACCCAATATTTACTGTTAGATGTATACTAACAGAAGTAGATTAGTGTATTTTGGACATTTTTTCATATTCATACTCATTAGACTAAAATATCATAACTATTTTATTTACATTTTAATCTAAAATCCAGAAAAGAATTCTTCAAAATATTAAAAAAAATCATTCCATAAATCATCCCAGAAAAAATCAACACCTGAACCCTTATTATCAGTTACCACATTTTATCAAATACCTCAACACACATTTAATATTGAATAATGGAGGTGAAAAAAGATGCCGGTTATAACCATTGATACCCCAGCACTAAACAAGGAGCAGAAAAGAGAGCTTGTAAATTCATTTGCCAAAAGCGCTAGTAAAATAATAGGGTTACCAGTTTCGGCAATGGTGATCATAATAAATGAGGTTGAATCCGAGAATGTGGGAGTGGGAGACACCCTTCTATGTGACCGTCAACAGTCAGAATAAAATTTAATCCATAAATAATTTAATCCATAAATATCATCTAAATATTGCTAGAAAACAAATATTTCGATTAAGGTAGTTTAAACTGGGCAATGTGATATAATGTCTCCAAAAACAACCTCTGGTGAGAGATTTCAAAACCACCTGAAAAATGAGAAAAGTCCGTATCTACTCCAACATGCAGATAACCCTGTTGATTGGTATCCGTGGGGTGATGAAGCATTCGAAAAAGCCAAAAAAGAGAATAGACCTATTTTCCTGTCAATAGGTTACTCCACATGTCATTGGTGCCATGTGATGGCTCGTGAATCCTTTCAGGACCCTGAAATAGGCCAACTCATGAATCAAGTTTTTGTATCAGTAAAAGTTGACCGGGAGGAACGTCCTGATATAGATAGTGTGTACATGACAGCTTGTCAGATGATTACAGGTACTGGGGGATGGCCTTTAACCATTATCATGACTCCTGATCTTAAACCATTTTTCGCCGGGACTTATTTCCCCAAAGAGAGTGGAGGCAGAGGTGCTGGACTCAGAGACCTGATTTTAAATATCAATGATCTATGGAATGATCAGAAACATGAACTCCTTGAATCTGCAGAAGAGCTGACATTATCACTACAACAACTTTCTAAATTTAAGTCAGGCCAGGAATTAGAAGATAATATCTTAGAATCAGCTTATAAATCACTTTCTAATAACTTTGATTATGAATATGGTGGTTTTGGAGATTATCAGAAGTTTCCCACACCACATCATCTTTTATTCCTGTTGCGTCATTGGAAAAGGAAAGATGATGTTAATGCATTGACCATGGTGGAGAAAACCCTTGATGCCATGGTTCAGGGTGGGATCTATGATAATGTGGGATTTGGTTTTCATCGTTACAGCGTGGACCAGCAGTGGATTCTCCCCCATTTTGAGAAGATGTTGTATGATCAGGCACTCCTGGTGATAGTTTACACCGAGGCCTACCAGGCCACTGGGAAAAAAAGATACATGGAAGCTGCTCAGGAAGTTCTGGAATATTTACTGCGGGACATGCGGTCATCTGAAGGCGGTTTTTACTCTGCAGAGGATGCAGACAGTGAAGGTGAGGAAGGTAAGTACTACCTGTGGACTGCAGATGAGATCATAAAAATACTGGGACAGGAAGATGGAGAATTATTCAACCAGATTTACAATGTATCTGCAGATGGAAACTTCAAAGAAGAATCAACAGGCCACCAGACCGGTAAAAATGTTCTATACCAAAGTAAAAGTTGGGAGGAACTATCATCAGAGCTGCAGAAAACACCTGAAGAATTATGGTGGAAAATGGAGAGTGCCAGGGAAAAATTATTCAAGGCCCGCCAGAAACGAATACGCCCACATAAGGATGATAAAATACTCACTGACTGGAATGGTCTAATTATCGCTGCACTGGCAACAGCTGGCAGAGTCTATAAGAGAAAAGATTATGTTCTGGCAGCCCGCGAAACCTTGAATTTCATATTAAACAATCTAAAAATCAATGACCAGCTTATGCATCGCTGGCGTGAAGGTGAAGCTGCGGTTAATGCTAATCTTGATGACTATGCCTACCTGGTCTGGGGTCTGTTGGAGCTATACCAAACCACTTTCCTACCAGAGTATCTTCAAATGGCCCAGGAATATAATAAAAAATTAATGGATCATTTCTGGGACCCGGAACAGGGAGGTTACTATTTCACTGCTGATTTTATTCCACAGGTTCTGGTCAGACAGAAAGAGGCCTATGATACTGCATTACCCTCTGGGAATTCTGTTCAAATGTTAAACCTAGAAAGATTATACCTATTAACGGGTAATGATGAATACCGGAACACGTCTATTGCAATGGAAAAATATTTCTCAGCTATTATCAAGCGATCTCCACCTGCATTTACCATGTTCCTTTCTGCAATAGCATTCAAGATCGGTCCATCCTTTAACATCGTGGTGGCCGGTAGTAAGAATAAAGATGACACCAGTTTAATGTTAAAAACACTACAAGAACAATACCTGCCAAACTGTGTAATGGTTTTCAACTCTGGTGATAATCATCTGAATGAACTTATCGAGAATATGGAAGATAAAAATATGGTAAATGATCAGGTCACAGCATATGTTTGTGGTGATGGTACCTGTTATCCTCCTGTAAACAGTCTTGAGGAGCTATTGAATATCATTAAATAAATTTATCACTCTGATTTAAAAATAAGATTCCGATAAATTGAAAAAAAAGGGAATGGCTGTTTATAAATTTTTCCTACCAAAAAAATTTTCTTACTCTTGGGGTAATGGAACTAGTTTAGAATAAACAGATTTTATATTCTTATTTAAAAGACGTGAAAGTTCTCTTATCCTGCCAGCATCTCCTTCCAGGATGAACAGTTCAAGGCACTGATTTTCCTGCAGATGACTGTGGATCTGGGTGTTAATGATATCCTCAAAGTGGTGTTTGACCTCGGTAACTTTATCCTCCAATTTTTGAGGATGTATTAAAATGAGAATGGAATGAATATTTCCTTCTAACTCTTTTTTCTCTTCATTTTCAGCAATTAAAAGACGAGTACTGGCACGGAACACTTCTGAACGGCCAGAAAAACCAATTTCTTCTTTTAAAGCATCAATCTCTTCTAAAAGTTTTTCATTTAGTGACACACTGATAATGGTCATAACCCTAATATTAATAAGTTCATATAAAAACATTGCTAATTTTTATTAAGAAAATCTATAAATATTAATAAAATCAGATTATCTTCAGTATTAGAAATTTATTTGGTGCCCAAATGGAGAAAAAAGTTTTATACATTTTCCTAGCATCTTTAATTTTACTCCTATGCATTGGTTTATATCTGTTTAATAATAATTATCAGGATAGTAATAATAAGTCACAAACTTCTAATGATAAAATTGGGGTCGTGGTTACAGTGGGGCCTCAGGAAGAATTCGCAAAACGTGTCGGTGGAGATCGGGTTAATGTTATGGTTATGGTGCCGCAAGGCGCTGACCCCCACACATACGAGCCACTACCAAACCAGATGAAACAGGTTCAAGATGCAGAAATCTATTTCATTGTGGGTTCAGGTATTGAGTTCGAATTAGCCTGGATGGATAAATTAACAGCTATGAATCCGCAGATGGAAGTGGTTAACACTTCCCAGGGAATTGAACTTTTACCAAACACAGAGGAACATGAAGGAAATGATCCTCATGTATGGGTTTCGCCCAAAAATGCTAAAATAATGGTGGAAAATATCTACACAAAGCTTGTGGAGATTGACCCTGAAAATAAGGATTATTACCAAAAAAATAGGGATGAATACCTTAATAAATTGGATGAACTTGATAAAAATACTACAAAAATTTTGTCTAACCAAAAAAACAGGAATATCATGGTATACCACCCTTCGTGGGCCTATTTCTGCAGGGATTACGACCTTAAACAAATACCAATCGAGTCACAGGGAAAAGAACCCACACCCCAGGGCATAGCCAGCCTGATTGACCAGGCCCGGAGGGATAATATTAGGGTTATCTTCGTTAGTCCTCAGTTTAGTTCAAGCAATGCCCAAGTAATTGCTAGGGAAATTGGTGGAAGAGTGGTGGTTGTAAATCCTCTCAGCAACAATTATATTAAAAACATGAAAACAGTTGCTGAATCATTCGCCAACTTATAAAAAGGGACCCCTAATAATGGGAAGGATTCTGGTGATAATATGGTTGTAAACGCTGTTGAAATTAATGATGTCTGTGTAAAATTCAATAAACACCCAGTTCTTCAGGATATTAATCTTTCCATTGAAATTAACGATTTTTTAGCCATAATAGGTCCCAATGGTGGTGGTAAAAGTACTCTTCTTAAGATTATTTTGGGACTGGTGACTGTAGATCAGGGAGAAGTTAAGATTTTCGGAGAAGATCCTGGAAACCCATCCAATCCCATAGGCTACCTTCCACAACATGTATCTTTTGACCCTGATTTTCCGATAAACGTTTTTGAAACAGTTTTATCCGGAAGATACCATGGTTTTTTTAAAAAATATTCTGATGAAGACAGAATAAAGGTCACAGATGCCCTGAGAGAGGTGGGGATGCTGGAGATGCAAGATCGTCAGATGAGTCAGCTATCAGGAGGGCAGATGCAACGAGTTTTCATAGCCCGTGCAATTGTGCGAGAACCAAAATTACTATTATTGGATGAGCCAATGGCCAGCATAGACCCGGAAATGCAGAATTCATTTTACAATCTACTTTTAAAACTAAGGAAGAGAATGGCCATAGTGCTGGTCAGCCATGATGTGGGTGCAGTCTCCAGTCATGTGGAAAACATTGCCTGCCTGAACAGGAAACTGTACTACCATGGGGCTGTTGAATACGCTGCAGCATCCCTGGAAAAGATGTATAAATGTCCAATTGATTTACTCAGCCACGGAATACCCCACCGAGTCCTGAAAAAACATTAATATATGTATGCACTTATTATTGAAAGGAGTAATGATATGTAATGACTGGAATTCTGGAATACTCTTTCATGCAGAATGCCTTTTTGGCTGCAGTGTTAGTTAGTGTGGCCTGTGGTTTAGTGGGTACTTACGTGGTCATTAAAAGAATCGTATTCATAAGTGGAGGAATATCCCACGCCGCCTTTGGGGGGATAGGTCTGGGATATTTCCTGGGAATCAACCCTATAATGGCTGCCATTCCTTTCAGCATATTATCCTCACTGATTATGGGAATAACCAGTAAAAAAGTAAAAATCAGTGAAGACACAGCTATTGGGATTTTGTGGAGTTTTGGAATGGCGATAGGGATTATTTTTATCAATTTAACACCGGGGTATGTTCCAGATCTCATGAGCTACCTATTCGGCAGCATACTCACTGTCCCTGTAAATGACATTATAATAATGTTCCTCTTAGATTTAATTATTATTATAACTGTTTTATTGTTTTATAGAGAGTTTCAGGGAATATCTTTTGATGAAGAATTCAGTCAGGTTATCGGAATGCCCACCACCTACATTTATCTCCTTCTTTTATCCCTGGTAGCTCTTTCAGTGGTGGTAATGATTAAGGTAGTGGGAGTGATACTGGTGATAGCTCTTTTAACCATTCCCGCAGCCATTGCCAAACAATACACCTATAAAATAGGGCATATGATGATATTGGCTGTGATTTTAGGGATAATACTCACCATTGGGGGTTTATTTGTATCATACATTTTCAACCTGGCTTCTGGGGCTACTATTGTACTGGTGTTGAGTCTGGGATTCATATGTTCATCAGTAATTCAAAAATTAAGGAACGCACTGTAAACATGAGCTAAATTTGATTCAGGGTATTCATCAGAATTTTCTTATATATTTATTCACCACTTAGTAAGGGGTCATGTAAAATAGGAAAAAAATATTTTAAAAAGTTGTGACAATTTAATATTATGAGACTATATAATGTAGGCAGAATCCTGTTTTTACTTTTAATTCTGGCATCCCTTGGCACATCCTGGGCTGATGTTATCGAACCTGGTGAAAAGAATGTCCCTTTTACCTATCAAATCATAAACATTCAGGATTACCCTGATTATGTATTAATACTTCATGGCACACCCAACCCTTCCTATGAGCTTTTAAACTCATCTGAATTCAGTTTCTATAAACTGAGTGTTTGTTCCATATATGCTGTTCCTGATGAAGTATTTAAATCAGTTAAATTGGATGAAATGAATGATACACAAATAGATGAGTTCCTTAACAATGACTCACGTGTGGCGCGGTCAAATATATCCCTTGATGGATTGTATGGAACGGTTAATGTTGCCGATCCTCTGGAAAGTGCATTAATTCAGCTTAAAATTAACTCTATTCAGGGTGATAATCTGGATATTCAAAAGGAGAAGATCATTTATTACTATAATAATGGTCAGAAAGTTGAAAAACCTTTTCAAAGTCAGAACCAGATTCCTGAACCCACCGCTCCTGGGCCTTCATGGGATTACTATGTATACTTCATAGTACTACCTATTCTAGCACTGGCAGCCATATTCTATATCATTATGAGAAGAAGGTCCAATTAGACATGTACAACCTTTTATTTTACTGGATCATTACTGTAATCATCGAATTTTTGGTTTTATGGCTGTTTATCAAGAAAGAACCGTCAAAACTTTTTTTAGCTTCTATTCTTATTAATTCAGTTACCCTGCCACTTGCCACTTTCATCTATCTCTTCTTTTATCCTAATTTTGTCTTGATTGAGGTAGCAGTTTTTTTAGTGGAGATTTTCCTGGTCAGGCTATTATTGGAGGTTGAATATAAGGAGTCTTTTTTAATCTCTTTAGCAGCTAACTTAGCCACAGCATTATTCGGATTAATATTTTCTATAATCTGGTAATATATGAATTCTAAAGATTGAAATCAGAACATTATTCTATAATTTAACAGCAAAAAAAAGATGTTCAGGGCTTTGTAATTGATTCAACTCCATCGGCAGTAGCAACCAAAACCTGGTCTGTTATACCTGGGAATATCCCATTTTCCAGGACACCTGGAATGCTGTTGAGTTGTATTTCTAGTTCCTGCGGATCTAATATCTCTTTAAACTGCACATCAACCACAAAATTGTTATTATCAGTTATCACAGGTCCATCCTTCATCTGAGCCATTCTGAGGGAAGGTAAACCACCCATCTTCTTCACCAGTTCTGTAACTGGTCGATATGCAGATGGTATAACTTCCAGTGGCACAGGGAAATCTCCCAGCTTCTTTACCTTTTTGGATTCATCTACAATAACCAGGAACTTTTTAGCTGCAGAATCCACTATCTTTTCCAGTGTGTGGGCTGCACCACCACCCTTGATAAGATTCAAATCAGGGTCTACTTCATCAGCACCATCCACAGCCAGATCCGGCAGGTGTTCATCAAGGGTGGTTAATGGTATCCCACAGTCTCTGGCCAAAAAGAATGACTGATAAGATGTTGGTATTCCCATAATTTCAATTTCTTCATTTTTAATTCGATCTCCAAGTTTTTGGATAAAGTAATGAGCTGTAGAACCTGTTCCTAATCCTAAAATTTCACCATCATTCACCATCATGGCTGCTTCTGATGCAACTTCCCTTTTTGCATTATCTACCAGCTCAACAACTTCCCAGGCAACTTCTTTTTTCGGATGCATGTGCAATCTCCATATAATACTAAATTAGATTTCCAAATTATGGTAAATTAATTATGATTTATAAGATTATAAATAGATTTATTGCTGTTTTAATAGAACAACAGTTAAGTTTAATCCTTTAGGACATTTTTCCTTAGTTTTTCCCATTTTTTTAATGATCTTACACTTGTCCTCCTGGTAAAGACCCTCAGGAAAGCAAAGATCCCTCATGGTACATTCTTCTTTGCAGTTAGGCGGGGAAAAGACAATGTTTGAACCTTCAAAGGCACGTTTCGAATCTATTGCAGTTTTTATGGTGGCTTTATCCACATCCACAACTTTCACTTTACCCCCATTATGAACAGGGCAGGGGTGTTCTGTATTTTTAACATTTCTCACTCGGTACATTCTTCCTTCTTCCAGAGAGTCAATACAAGTTACCTTGAAGCGACACTTCTCGCACAGGCTTGCAGCCCCGTAATGCATAAATCTTAGTCCTTTTTCTGCTAAGTCATTTCCAATGAGGGTTATCATCATTCTCCACTCCAGGGATTATCAATATGAATTAATCAACGGATTATCAATATGAATTAATCAATTACTCCGGTCTTACGTGCTAATTTTTCGGCAGCTTCTTTGGTCAGCCCTCTGTCACCAAGTATGGTGTACCTTTCATTTCTAATGGTGTGTGCTTTAGTAAGAGCTTCTATGATATATTGTGGATCTATGCCCAGTTGAGATGCATTCACCGGGGCTTTTATAGTTTTTAAGGTGTCACGGATGAACTCCCAATCACCACCATGGAGATACATCATCATAATAGTTCCCACACCACACTGTTCACCATGTAAAGCAGGTTTCGGTGCCATAATATCAAGGGCATGACTGAATTTATGTTCAGCACCACTGGCTGGTCTGCTATTACCAGCGATACTGATGGCCATCCCACTGGAGATAAGAGCCTTCACAACAATGGCAGCACTTTCAATAAGACCTTCCTTAATGTCACCAGCTGATTTAATCATGGTTTCTGCTGTAATGAGGGATAAAGCTGCTGATGAATCACTAAAATCTTCATTTAATAAACGATGGGCTAGTTTCCAGTCCAGAATTGCAGTGTAGTTGGAGATAATGTCCCCACATCCTGCAGCCAGAAGACGGAACGGGGCCTGGCTGATAATTTGTGTGTCCGCAATAATCCCCACAGGAGGTTCAACCTCCATAGAAACACTTCCTTCCTGGTTTTTAATAGAAGCCCGTGGTGATGAAATACCGTCATGTGATGCAGCCGTGGGAATACTTACTGAGTGCACTCCAGAATTGGTAGAGGCCATTTTAGCCACATCAATCACTTTCCCCCCACCCACTCCCAGAACAGCATTAACATTGTTCATACAATCCTGAACCTCTGAAACAGCATCAAGGGATGGTTTTTCAACAATAATAGTGTCCACATCGTAATCATACTGATGTAGGCTTTCTATTACTTTTTCCCCGGCAATTTTCATGGTATGGGGGCCGCTAGCCACTAATAAATTACCTGTAAGCTTCAAATCCTTGCAGATGGATCCTGTTTCATTTATTACTCCAGGTCCACTGTGGATTTCCCGTGGTAATTTCACCCGATTAAAATCCATGTATATCTCCTTTTTTTAATCTCCATATGATCTTTAGGGTGAAAGATAAAATAATTTTTGATTTAATTCTTCACATGTGCTCAGTCATAATATTTTAGCAAACTAGAAAAGATTATATTTTAGCAAATATTAGCTATACTTATTAATCTAAATATAAAACTGAATATAAATAATCCGAATATAATTCAAATCAGCCCTAAAGTCATAATATTATTAAATTTATACTGGTGAAGAAATGTCTGAATTTAGCGAATGGTTTCACAATATCCTTGAAGAAGCAGAGATAATTGACACCCGTTACCCTATTAAGGGAATGCATGTCTGGCAGCCACAGGGTTTCAAGATACGAAAATATGCCCTGAAATTACTCAGAGAACTCTTAGATGATGATCATGAAGAAGTTCTTTTCCCCCTCCTCATCCCTGAGGATGAACTGGCTAAGGAAGCAATCCACGTGAAAGGATTTGAAGAAGAAGTTTACTGGATAACACATGGTGGTTTAACCCCTCTGAATAAGAAACTGGCCTTGAGGCCCACCAGTGAAACAGCCATGTACCCCATGCTAAAGTTATGGGTAAGATCTCACTCGGACCTTCCCATGAAATTCTATCAGATTGTAAACACTTTTCGTTACGAAACTAAACATACCAGGCCCCTTATAAGAGTTAGAGAAATCACAACCTTTAAAGAAGCTCACACCATCCATGTGGATGCTGTAGGAGCCAAAAACCAGGTTAATAATGCTATTGAAATTTACGGAAGCTTTTTTGATCAGCTGGGAATACCTTACGTGGTTACCAGACGTCCAGACTGGGATAAGTTCCCAGGCGCTGATTATACAATGGCCTTTGATACCCTGCTACCAGATGGTAAGACTCTTCAGATTGGGACGGTTCACAATCTGGGACAGACATTCGCCCGCACATTCGAAATAACTTATGAAACAGCAGAGGGTGAACATGAATACGTTTATCAGACATGTTATGGTTTATCAGACCGTGTTATTGCATCCATCATCGGCATTCATGGTGATTCATCTGGCCTGAATCTTCCTCCCAGTGTTGCTCCCTATCAGGTAGTTATTGTGCCTGTTCTATTCAAAAAAGGTTCCCAGGAAGTACTTGATTTCTGCAGCAAACTCTTTGATAAACTCAAAAAGAATGGTATCCGTGTACACTTTGATGACCGAGACATAAGAGCAGGGAAAAAATATTATGAATGGGAAATGAGGGGTGTGCCACTCCGTCTTGAGATTGGACCCAGGGACATTCAAAATGGGAAAATGGTGTCATTACGTCGAGATACAATGGAGAAGGAAACTCTCGACTACCAAGAAGAAACCATTATCGAAGATTTAAACCAAATCCTAAACGAGATTACCCAGAATCTTAAAAATAAAGCATGGCAGGAATTTAACGAAAACATAAGGTCAGCCAATTCATTAGAAGAAGCTAAAGATATTTTAAAGCAGAATAAAGGAATTATTTCTTTCGGCTGGTGTGGTGATGAGTCCTGTGGCAAGGAAATTGAGGAATTTGTTCAGGTTGATATTTTGGGTTGGCACGAAGAATCAACGGATGGAAAATGTATTCACTGCGGAGCACCCTCTAAAACCATAGCCCTTCTTGCCAAAACTTACTAAAATTCAACAGCCATGAGAGAATTTGATTCACAAATATTAATTTACTGAAAAAAGATATTGTTAAAGGATTAAAAATAACGAAACCCGTAGATTTATTTGCATATTTTTGTATATGTTGTTTATTTAATTCGAAAAAAGTAAGGAGATTGGGCATGAATCTAAGATTAATATTATTAATTGCAGCAGTGGTTGTTTTCTCTGTTGGGTGCGGAGCCCTGAGTTTCCTTTATGGGGGTGGAATAACCCTCCAGCAAGCTTATGAAGATAATCAGGTTAGCATTATTCAAAAAACTTATGCAGGGAACATCCCACATAATTTAACCATTAAAAATAATGGCAGCCAACCGGTGGTGGTGGATAAAGGAACCATCCTCACGAGTGAGGAATCACAGGATCTGGTAATCATTGATGATAAAAAAATAAGCCCCAATAGCAATGATTCTCTCCGTGCCTACTGTATTGAGCCAGATCAAAAGGCAATTACTGGGAAAACATTAAAGCCTTCAGGAACCGTTTCAACCGAAATAAATCAAATAATTAGTGATTCTAACCCTTCAGACTTACAAAATGCCACCAGATCCCAGTTGCAAATATGGATAATTGTGGGAAAAGGTAATGTAGACCCTTATAGGGGTGAAGCCATGGCAGTGGTGGGAAATCAGGGAATAAGATACTATCAACTTCGAGAAAAATTGAGCACTGCTAAAAACAGTGTTATGAAACAGTTTAACCTGACAAACACCGATCTTCAAAACCTATCCAGCACTGCGGATTCAAGCAGTGCCAACACATGGTTAGGTGATGTAAGGCAATGGTTCAGACTCAATCTTGGGATATAAAACAGGAAGATTAACATGAAAAAAACATATGCAATCATACCTGTTTCCAGATTTTCAGAGGCAAAAACAAGACTATCACCAACACTAACACCCCTGGAAAGAGAAAACCTACTTAAATCAATGCTAAAGGATGTTATTAACACAATAAAGGGTAGCGTTGATAAAGTAGTGGTTATAAGTTCAGATAAAGATGTCCTTAATTTTGTATATGAATTAAATGTGGTCTGCCTAAAAGAGGAAGGCAAAACAGATCTTAACGGTGCGCTGATGCAGGCAGTCAGCTGGTGTTCTAAACATGCGGATCAGGTTTTAATTATCCCATCGGATATTCCACTCATTCGTATGAGTCAGGCTCAGGAGATGGTTGAATTAGCTGATAAATGGCCAGTAATCATAGCGCCAGCCAAGGGAGGTGGGACTAACGCCCTTTTAATACCTACAAAGGGAGTTAAGATGAAATTTGGTGATTGTAGCTTCTTCCAACACCTTAAAGAGGCTGAAAATTCTGGGTTGCGTCGTTATATATATGATTCATTCTACCTTTCCCTGGATGTGAATACTGCCGAAGATCTGGGTGAAATAATGATTCATGGATCTGGAACGGAAACCAGAAAATTCCTAAAAAGCATAGGACTCAAAGTCAAATCCAACCATGGAGTGGAGCGTTTACGGGTGGAAAGAACATGATGGCCCTCTCTGTTGCAGGGTTAGATCCGTCTGGAGGGGCTGGAATCCTGGCAGATGTTAAAACATTCACCGCCCTGGGGGTTTATCCTACCACGGTTATCACTGCACTCACTGCCCAGAATGTTCGTCGTGTGGGTGGAGTTGAAGCAGTTGACCCTGATTTCGTGGCACAACAAATCGATCTGGTGCTTGAAGAAGAAAATATTCAATATGCTAAGACAGGAATGCTTTATTCACCAGAAATTGTTAAAGTTGTTGCCAGTAAGGTCCGGGAATATCAGCTAAAACTGGTGGTTGACCCGGTAATGGTAGCCGGTTCTGGTGGTAGCCTATCCCAGGAAAACATGGCAGAATCAATAAAAAAACATCTCCTACCCCGTGCCCGATTAACCACTCCCAACATCTATGAAGCCCAGAAACTAAGCAGAACCGATATCAAAGATGAAAAAGACGCCTGTGAAGTTGCCGAAAAACTGGGAAAGATTTGTCCTACTGTAGTTACAGGGGGACACTTGACAGGCAGTGACATATTCTATAAAGACTCATTAAAGATAATTAGGGGTGAATTATTAGACAGCAACAACACCCATGGATCAGGATGCACATTTTCAGCAGCAGCCACTGCTTACATGGCAAAAGGACACACCCTAGAAAAATCAGTCCGAGAAGCATCAATTTTCACCAAAAAAGCCATTGAAAAAGGTGATCATGGGACTTTAAACCAGTATTGGTCATTTGAAACACATTAAATAAGATATCTATTATTTCATAGTAGTTGTTTTTCTTGTTGAGAATTAACAAAATTGACATAAAATTAATTATGGGAATAACTTATAACTGTAATATAGTTACAAGTAAAACATATTAGATTAGAATAAATGGCTAGAATCAGAATATTTACATCTAAATTTTTATTACCAGTGGATTAATGAGGTGTATACAATGGTTTCCAGTGATGAAATTAGGAAGAGATTAGACGCGAAAAGAAGAGGTGTAGATCCTAATCAGGAAAAACCCCCAATGCAAGGTTCTGTTAACTGTCCAGAGTGTCAGACACCAAATGCTGAAGGTGCCAAGTTTTGTGTGGGGTGTGGAGCATCTCTTGAAAGTAAACCAGCACAGGATAATGTGGTCTGTCCTGAATGCCAAACACCAAACCCTGCCGATGCCAAGTTTTGTGTGGGGTGTGGAGCATCCCTGGTTAAAGAGGAAGTTCCAGATACTCAGTTAGAAGATCAAACCAGTGATTTCAAGATATGTCCATCATGTAATCAGCAAAATAAGTTAGAAGCTAAGTTCTGTGTGATCTGCGGACATAAATTTGAAGAATCCGAAAAAATTGAGGAAACATCTGTTGAGGCAACTCCAGAAGTAGCAAAGACCAAACCGGAAGAAACTGTTGAATCAGCAGGTGAGGAAACTGTTGAACCAACACTGGAAGCCGTTGAAGAAGAGGTTCCAGAAACACCAGAAATTCCTGAAATTAAAGTACCTGAACATTTAAAAGCAGATAATGGAGAATCTGAAGTTGAACCGACCGAAGAAACCACTGAGGATGTAGTAGCTGTCCAACCAGAATCTGCTGATATGGAAAAAACTGAATTATTAGCAGAATCTGATGAAGAAGATGTTGACCCCGTAGAGAAGATTAAAAAGGCCAAAGACCTTCTAGATATTGGTGCCATAACCCAGGAAGAATATGAACAGATTAAAAATAAATATCTGGAACGTATTTAATTGGTGAAATAATAGGGGAAGATGATTCAGAGGATTTATTTCCAGTAAACCCATTTTCACCCCTATGATTCATTTCATCTAAAAAACAGGGATTGTTTATACAACCCATTATTATTTATTTTAAAAATAATTATTCTCAGTTATAGTGTAGGTTAGGAAACTACAGAATTCACATAATTGGTAGAGAGTCATTATTTTTTTAAATTTTTCTCAGGAACCTTAATTAGAAAAATATAAAATAAAAAAATAGAGGCAGAGCATTTTCACTTCTTTTAAAGCATGTTAACTTCCTCGGAGGAGAGTATGGTTACTCCACCTTCTTCCAGGACTCCTATGCTGGCGTCGAGATCTTCAGTGCGTATCACCACAATAGCTTTATTGGTTTTCTTTTCAACAAAGGCATAGAGGTATTCTACATTAACATTTGCTTTGTTTAAAAGTCCTAGAACAGCATCCAATCCTCCAGGCTCATCAGAAACTTCCACGGCAATGACTTCATTTACTTTAACCACGAAGTTGTTC
>Ga0116195_1001263_pt1 | contig 15906 bp, 19 predicted proteins | sample AD_SCU002_MetaG_FD_89881 | JGI IMG/M metagenome (GOLD analysis project Ga0116195, IMG submission 89881) | Active sludge microbial communities of municipal wastewater-treating anaerobic digesters from China - AD_SCU002_MetaG | ecosystem: Engineered > Bioreactor > Anaerobic > Digestate | place...
CCCCGAGACCCCAAACCAGGTTACTTTCCTGCAAGGAAGACCAGAACCAGGCCAGCGCTGTTGATAAGGGCGGATGCGGAACCGGTGTCCTCCCTCTGCTGATCGAGCATCAGGAACGCACCCTCCGGCCGCACCGAACTCCCCATGAGAGAGGCGGGCAAGAGGGCAAGTGCAAATCTCAGTGGCCCCGCAACCCCGAAGAGGCAGACAAGCAGACCGCTGACCGCCATGACGGCAAACCCGGCAGCGACGATCTTCCTGCGGCTCACGCGCCTTGTGAGCCAGAGGTAGAGGAACGGCCCCCATATTAGAGCAACGGCGTTCAGGGCGAAGTAGAGACTGTACCACTGTTCAGAGAGCCCGAAGCCCTCCGGATAGATATAGGACGACGCCAGGACAAAAGCAAGCGATGCTGTGCTTACAAGCGAGAAGATAACACGAAGGTATGTGAACCGCGGGTTCGAGAGAACAACCCCAAGTCTGCGTACCGCCTCTGTCACGCTACCGGTCGATCGCGATGGGGCAGTCTCCTCGAGCAACCGGCCGCCAATGAACGATACAACACCGATGAAGGCGAGCGTCAGAAAGAGACCGCGCCATGAGGTGTAGGGGAGCATGGATGCCCCGAGAATCGGAGCGACCGCCGAGGTTATGACGACCATCGACTGGACGATAGCGAGCACAGACTCCTGTCTCCTCCTTTCGTAGAGATCCTTGACCATCGCCATCGAGACCGCGGAAGCGGCGCTACCTCCCGCAGCCTGGAGGATCCGGAACACGATCAGAGGCCAGATACCCCACGATGCGGCGCACCCAAAACTTGCTATGATGTAAACCACAAGCCCCCGAGAAGGAGGACCGGACGACGACCGTACCTGTCAGAGAAGGGTCCCCAGAAGAGGAGGCCGAGGCTGAAGAAGAGGAAGAAGAGGATCAGGGTCAGGTTCGTCAGGCTGGCGGGGACTCCAAAGAGATCTGCCATCCCTGGCAGGGGGGAAGGTAGAGATCGGTTGAGAGCGGAAAGAACGCAGAGAGTAACGCGATAAGGAATATGATACCCCGCTCGCCGGGATACCGCTGGTTCTTCTGCATGAGAACGTCTCGATCACATCTGATGGCGAGATGTGTATATGTTAAAGAACAGTATGCTGCTATGGGGATTCGAACCCCAGTCGCAGGAGTGAGAGTCCTGCATGATTGGCCGGTCTACACTATAGCAGCGCAGTGCACCAATGTGCCTTAAAACGTTGTCCTTTATGATATTTAAACCTGTCCAGCTACACCAGTCTGGATTTCTGCCGGCAACCAGGCGATCTGAGCTTCATACGGGCTTGAATTCCTCCTTTTTTCAGCGATTTCCGTCACAGACATCCATAAGTAGCTTACCATCTAACCTATACCGGCAGCAATGAGCAGTCTCGAAGAGCAGATACGGGAGATCGAAGACGAAATCAGGAAAACTCCCTACAACAAGGCGACCGCCAAACACATCGGCCGCCTCAAGGCGAAACTCGCGAAGATCCGTGACGAGGCTGTAGCCCGGGCGATGGCCTCCGCCGGAGGGGGCGAGGGCTACTCCGTCAAGAAATCGGGAGACGCCACCGTTGTCCTGGTCGGATTCCCGTCTGTCGGTAAGAGTACGCTGCTCAACAGTCTCACCGGTGAGAACCTGAGCGAGACGGCCTCCTACGCCTTCACGACCGTCACTGTCATACCGGGCGCGATGGAACACCGTGGCGCAAAGATCCAGATCCTTGATATCCCGGGACTTATAGCCGGCGCAGCCATGGGGAAGGGCCGCGGAAAGGAGGTTATTGCCGTCGTGCGGAGCGCTGACCTGATCCTTATACTGGTCGACGTCTTCAACCAGCAGCATACGGACGTCCTGCTCCGGGAACTCCATGATGCGGGTATCCGGATCAACCGGGAGAGACCCGATATCACCATCAAGAAGACCGGCAACGGCGGGATCAGGTTGAACACCGTCGGTGCCGTTGACCTCGATATAGAGGAGATCCGATCGATCCTGGCCGAGAACAAGATCATGAACGCAGAAGTCCTCATCCGGGAAGGAGTCACCCAGGACGATTTCATCGATGCGATGATTGGAAACCGTGTCTACGTCCCGGCGTTTATCGCGGTCAACAAGGTCGACCTGGTCGACGAGAGGATGCGGCAGGAGATCGAGAAGAACCTGACCGAACGATTTGGTGAACCCCCGATCATGGTCTCCGCGCAGAGCGGTTACCACATTGAAGAACTCAAGGACGCCATCTTTGATAACCTGGGGTTCATGCGTGTTTACCTGAAACCGGTCGGCGGCCCCGCGGACATGGACGAACCGCTGATAATCCGGAGCCCGGCAACGGTTGAGGACGTCTGCAACCGTCTCCACCGTGATTTCGCGGATAAGTTCCGTTACGCAAAGGTCTGGGGCAGATCCGCAAAACACGACGCCCAGCGCGTCGGGCTCAATCACCGGCTCGCTGACGGGGACATCCTGACCATAGTCACCCGCCGCTGATGACCTCCTGGAGGACAGGGAGCGGTGCATCCGTTTTCAGGGCCGTGCCCGAGTAGTGGGCACGGCTTGCCCTGTAGCCAAGAGACCTTAGCCGCTCGATCACGCTCTCGATGCTGGCCGGGGAGACGCGGAGCGATCTTGCCACAACGTGGTAGTCGTAGTGGCTTGAGGTATCGAGTTCCTGCCGGCAGGTTGAGACCAGCCTTGAGAGCCGGGGGACCGTCCCGGCCTTAACCGACGGCAGGGTCTCCTGCATCGCGGCGAGGGTCTGATCATCGTTGATCCTGCCCGTCCAGAGCGGGCCGACAGCTACAAGGCCGGCGCCGCAGAGCGGGCAGTCTGCAGGTGCCGGGAGCATCCCGGTCTCTTCCGTCCGGTAGAGGCAGGTGGGGCACTGCATCACGTAGCCTATCCGTGCCAGCGTCCGGTCGGCCGCCGCAGCACCGTTGCGGATCCGCAGGTGCAGCCGGTGGAAGTGCTCGTGGGCGTAACAGAAGAGGGGTTCCACGCCGCGGTCGTACCGGATCACCTCGCGCACGACAAACCCGAGCAGCGTCCGGAGACCTACCTCGGCGTGGTACTCGGTGTTCCTGGGCCGGGAGAAGTAGCGGCGCATCCCCGCCGGAAGGTGCGCCCCGCAGAGCGGTGCGGTGTCGGTGGCTGTGACGAAGAGGTAGTTCCCTGCGCTCCGTACGGCGGAGTCCACGAAGGGCGCCGGTGTTCCAAAGGGGTCGAGGTCGACGGCATCAAACCTCCTCCCGCTCATAAGCACGTTTGCGTCCTGGCATGTGACCTCGATCTCCAGACCAGACATCTCGACGTTATGCCGGATCAGGTCGACCGCTCTCTCGCTCCGGTCGTTGATCGTCACCGGTATCCCAACCTCGCCTGCCACACGGAGCCCCCGTGCACCTGAAGCCCCCATCGCATCGAGGTAGTCCCGCGGCCGGAGGACGGTGAGCAGCAGGACGGTGGCGTCCCGGTTCAACTCCATGCGCGGGTTGTAAAAGACCGGGGAGTTCGCCGGCAGAAACGGGAGGGCAGGGTCCTGTCGGGACACAAAAAACCGGGTTCCCCCTTCGGTAACCTCAACGAGATCCATATTTTCCGGGATACGTGGATGCTCGATACCCTTATACCTTCTCATGGGTAATACTTTTAGCCCAGCGTGTGGGCTTGTGGCCTAGCCAGGATATGGCGTCAGCCTCCTAAGCTGAATGTCGGGGGTTCAAATCCCCCCAAGCCCGTTGCTTCTTTTTATGCTTCTGCCTTGAATCACGGGGATATCTCATAGGGAAGAGGCCGTCCCGGTGACACGCGAGACGTGCCAGGAAGTGCATCTCATGCGTCATGCTGGACCAATCTCTGAAATCCTGTTCCAGTCCCGGTGCAACGGATCTTCCCTCTGAGATCTCGAATGTCGAGTCAGGGGAGGGAGATGCTTCAATCACCTCCCCCTCTCAGCCCCTCCCCGAAGGGGGCGATTCTCCATCAATACGGTGCCCTGAAGGCTATCTTTATGGCTTCTCGGTGAAACCCTCTCCGAAATCTCGTTTCCATCCCCGTGAATGGCCCTTAGGCCAACGTCATGCACTGCCCGCCCCCCTGTTAAGGAGGTGTGGGAGGAAGCAGCGGAGCGCCGGGTAGGGAGTGTCCCGTATCCAGGTAAGAAGGCGTCTGTGTGGCATGTCGTGACATGGGGGGAGGTTTCAATCCTATCCCCCGCTGGGCGATTCCACATCGATACGGTGCCCAGGGAGAACTCTGTGGCGTATCAGCAGAACCGTCCTTGATGATTCAGTTTTCGTCCCGATGCACGGCCACCAGGTTGGTTAGGATGTTTGAAGGTGCGAGAAAAAGACCATCCAGGGAACGTGTCGAGAGAGTGGGAGGACACGCAGCGTCCCAGGGGTGTTTTTCGAAAAGATGCCGGGAGAGAGAATGGCACCACTGCGGCAGGCCACACGCCAGAAACCTCTCACGTACATCATACACCCGGTGAGTCCACGGCCCCTCCTGTGCTGTTACAAATAACCGGGTTATTTATCCTTCAATCGTGAACCTAACTCCTCAATAATGAGCGCTTCAGCCCATCTCAGGATTACCCGGCCGCACAACGCCATAGTTGCCGGGCTTACCGCGCTCCTTGGCTACCTCATCGCCACGGGGACGCTCACGATGCCAGCGCTCCTCCTCGCTGTGATCGTCGCGCTCATCACTGCCGGCGGAAACGTCATAAACGACATATTCGACATAGATATCGACAGGATCAACCGACCCGATCGTCCTCTACCGGCCGGCGAGATCAGCCCCGGCGCTGCAAAGAACTACACCCTGGCCCTATTCAGCTCCGGGATTGTGCTTGCCGCCCTGACGACACCGCTCTGCCTTGCAATAGCCCTCATCAACTCGGCCATCCTGGTAGCTTACGCCGCCCGACTGAAACGCACCCCGCTCCTCGGCAACATCGCTGTTGCCTACCTGACGGCCAGCGTCTTCCTCTTCGGCGGGGCGTTTGCGGGCGTCTTCGGGCTCATCAGCAACCTCTCGCTTGCAGCCATCACTTTCCTTGCAACCCTGGCACGGGAGGTCCTGAAGGCTGCAGAGGACGTCGAGGGGGATGCAGCTGGCGGCGCACTCACCCTTCCCATGATCATCGGTATCCGGCGGACGGGGGTGTTCGCGCTCGCCTGTTCCTGCTGTGCCGTGGCGGTAAGCCTCCTTCCCTTCGGCAGATGGTGGAGCGGGTTCTACCTGGCCGGTATCACGGTTGTGGACATCGTCATCCTGGTCGGCGCCGCCAGAGGAGCGGCCTGCACACGGCCGGACTGCGTCCGTGCGTCCCGGGCACCATCCATACTCCGGGCAGGGATGTTTGCTGCTCTTGCGGTGTTTGCGATCGCCGCGGTTATCTGAACGGGATGGGACTGGGCGTCTCGCCCCATCCCCCTGTTGGCGATTCTCCATCGATACGGTGCCAGCAAGGAAACATCGCCACTTAATACCCGCCCCCACGGAAGTGGAGGAGGCTTGATGGTCGTCGGACTGTCCAGTCCTTCCAGCAGGCAATCATCCTGACACCGCAGCGCCCTCAAAACACCCTGCCGCGCTGATAATTTTATCTGGTTATGGACGAGAGTTGTTACCCGGGAGATCTTAATGAAGGTTTACCGGCACGGGGAGACATACATAGCACCGAAAGGTTCCTTCTTTGACGGGAACGTGAAGATAGAAGGGAATTTTATCACTCCACCCTGGACGCACATCTGGGGAAACGTGGTTGTTACCGGCCGGCTTGAACTCGGCCCCGGATCAACGGTCGGCGGGTTTGTGGAGGCCGAGAGCGCCATCATCGGCCACGACGTCAGGATCAAAGGACCGCTCCGGGTGCTCGATAGCGCCACCGTCTGTGACAACGCCTGCCTCCACTCGATCCAGGCGGGAGGAGATGTCATCCTGCGGCCCGGTGTGAAGGTCGGGGTCGTGACCAGCGAAGAGACGATCTACGTCTATGGAAAAGTCAGCACCGAACAGTTACTGGGCCGGGCCGTGAAGGTCCACGCCCCCTGACGGCGGTTCGAGGCCGAGCAGGGCAACATCCCTCAACGCCGCCCAGTCGGCAATGGTCTCCACACAACCGTCTTTCAAGTTCACAACACCGATGGCGGTGATCCCCATCCGATCGGCCATATCGATCCCGTCTTTTACCTCCACAAGACAGCCAACACCGATGATCGCCCGCGGACGGTACTTCCGGGCCATCCTCTTTATGAACGTCGAGCCCGGCACTATGAATACCCTGTAGCCGAGTCTTTCGAGCCAGACAACGTTCTCCCCGACCTGACACCGACCGCAGTTCCGGCATTTAAGGCCTTCCGGCGTCAGGTTCGCCGGGCACTGTGCCGAGCGCAGGCACTGTGGCAGAAAGACCGCACGCTTCTCCACCGGGATCTCCGAGAACGCTTTCTGGTTCATGCTGTTACGAAGCGTTATGAAGAACGTGATGAGGTCCCCATCATCCAGCCCGAGGAGTTTGCAGAACGCCTTCACAAGCCCTTCCATGGCGACCATAGCCGGTATCAGGATCTGCGGCAGGTAGAACTTCCCTCTCCTGACCGAGGCGACTGTGAGGAATGCGAGTGCTACCGCGAGGAGCAACATCCCGAGGACCACAAAGAACGTCACCTCTCCTATCAGGATCATCACCTGCCCCCAGACACCGGTCTCAAGTAGACTCATCGCTCAAACCCTCCTTTCCCCTCTATCAGCCGGAACGACTCTGCGTAGGGCGGTCGCAGCACCCCGACCTCCGTGACGATCGCATCGACCAGGTCGAGCGGAGTGGCGTCGAAAGCGTAGTTCAAGATCGCCACATCATCGGGTGCAAGCATACGGTCACCGCAGCGGGCGAGTTCGGCGCGGTCCCGCTCCTCGACAATGACCTCCTCCTCGCTCTTTGCAGGATCAAACGTCGAAACCGGCGCCGCAACGTAGAACGGGATACCATGGTGCCGGGCTGAAACAGCGTGCATGTATGTCCCGATCTTGTTAAAGACCGCGTCCCGGGTGATCCTGTCAGCCCCGACAATAACACAGTCGATCACCCCTTTCCGCATAAGATAGGCGGCTGTCGAGTCGGTGATGAGGGTCACATCGATCCCATCCCGGTTAAGTTCCCAGCATGTGAGGCGCGAACCCTGGTTCAGCGGCCGGGTCTCACAGGCGAGCACCCGCACCTCCTTCCCGGCCTCAACCGCCGACCGCACAACGCCGAGGGCCGTTCCCCAGCAGCGGCAGGCGAGCGCCCCCGCGTTACAGTGGGTGAGCAGCGTGCACATCTCCGGGAGAAGTTCGGCGCCGAACGCACCGATCCTCCGGCAGGTCTCTTCATCCTCCACGGCAACTGCGTTAGCCTCGCGGACCGCGGCCTCTTTTGCCGCCTCGACCGATACGGCAGCGTTTATCACGCCGAGGACACGGTCGATCCCCCGGGCCAGATTGACCGCGGTAGGCCGGGTGCTCCGCAGAGCTTCGGCAGCCCGACTGACGCCTTCACGGAACCGCACGGGATCCCTCTCGCCGCTCCTGACGACCGCAAGCGCCACGCCCATCGCCCCCGCGATCCCGAGCGCCGGGGCACCCCGGATCGCAAGCCTCCGGATCGCATCGGCAAGTTCATCGACGGTTCTGCAGCACGCAACCTCATACTGCCCTGGAAGAAGGGTCTGGTCGATGTAGACGATGCAGTCGTTCTCCGCATCCCAGGCAATGGTGTAGGCGATCTCTCCTGGCATCTTTACCCCGCGCGGATCACGTCAAGGTAGGCCCGCATCGCCGCCGCCCCGCCCATCGCGACCGAGTCCGGGATGTCTCTTGGCGCGGTGGCGGTTCCTGCAACATAGACCCCGGGCTTCACCGTGAGCACCGGGCCGAGTTTCTGGTCGGCAACCCCGAAGAACCCGGACTCGTCCCGCGGGAGCCCGAGCATATGGGCGATCTCCTCCGCACCACTGGCTGGTTCAAGCCCGACGGAGAGCACCACAAGGTCGGGGTGGACGGTCTCCATCTCACCGGTCTCGGTGTTCTCAGCGATAAGTGTCAGCCGATCGTTCTCCGTGAGCACCTCCCCCGGGAACCCCCGGACGAACCTGACGCCAAGACTCTTTGCCCGCTCGAAGTACTCCTCGTAACCCTTGCCGTATGCCCGGATATCGTTGTAGAAGACGTTAACCTCGATCTCCGGGTTCTTCTCCCGGATGAGAATCGCGTTCTTCACCGCATACATGCAGCAGACACCCGAACAGTAGGGTCGGTCGATGGAGAGGTCACGTGAACCGACGCACTGGACAAACGCCACGCTCCTTGGAGTCCTGCCGTTGGAGAGACGTCGGATCTTACCGCCGGTGGGGCCACTTGCGTTGATCAACCGCTCGAACTCAAGGCTTGTGATGACGTCAGGGATTGTTAGGTATCGCAGTTGGGTCTTGTTTCTGGCATCAAACGTTGCATAACCGGTTGCAACGATGATGCTTGCCGCCTCAAGGTCGATCGTGCGTTCCTCGTCCTCGTGGAGGATCGCTTCCCTGCCGCAGACGTCGTAACAGAGTCCGCACTCGATGCAGTGCTCCTGGTCTTTTACGACGATGTCGGGGACAGCCTGGGTGTGGGGCTTGTATATTGCTTTTCGAACACCGACCCCGGCGTCGAACCGGTTGTAGACCTCCACCGGACAGATCAGGCTGCAGTCCCCGCAACCGTTGCACTCGTTCTCCAGGATGTAACGTGGGTGTTTCCTGACCCTGACCCGGAAGTTCCCGACCTCGCCTTCGATCGACTCGACCTCCGAACACGTGTAGATGGTGATGTTCGGATTTCGGGCAACGTCCACCATCTTTGGAGAGAGGATGCACATGGAGCAGTCGTTTGTGGGGAACGTCTTGTCGAGCTGGGCCATGTGTCCACCAATGCTGGGTTCGCGTTCTATGAGATGGACGTGTATGTTGTGCCCCGCAAGGTCGAGCGCCGCCTGGATACCCGCAACTCCGGCGCCGATGACGACAACATCAGCCACGGCGGTACCTCCCTGCGAGTCGGACGTATTCGTCTGCGTTGTGAACGATCCCCGCCTCCTCTTCGGGGGTTGTCCCCCGAACAACCTTTCCGGGCACGCCGAGAACCAGGGAGGCGGCCGGGATCACCTTCTTCTCGGTCACCACCGCGCCGGCACCGATGATGGACCCCTCCCCCACCACAGCGCCGTTCAGGACGATTGCGCCCATCCCGACGAGCACACGGTCCCGGATGGTGCAACCGTGCAGGATGGCACCGTGACCGAGAGAGACCTGGCTCCCGATACTGACAGGGTGGCCGGGGGTGGTGTGGACGGTGGCGTTGTCCTGGATGTTTGAGCCCGCTCCAACCGTGATCCTGTCCCGGTCACCCCGGACAACGGCACCAAACCAGACACTGACGTCGTCGGCGAGCGCTACGTTCCCGATGACCGTTGCATTCTCTGCGATAAAGACGCGGTTTCCCACAACCGTTCCGCTCTCCATATTAGATATAGCATTTGTTCTGGCGATACAAAACCTTCTCCCTCTCCGGTGGGAATCAAAACATACATTCCCCCGGTTCGGTGAACATTTTCGTGGACGGGTCCGGGAGTGGGAGGCGGCGGTGTTTCCGCGAAAGACCGTATTCCTGGAGACGCAGGAGACAGGGGCTGGGAACGTCCCGTCCCCTCCCCGTCAGCTCCCCACCCATGGCGGGGCGATTATCCATAAGTCCAGTGCCATGGGGATTCATTCACCCGGTTTCCCTGTGAGAGACGTCCTGAAGAACTCATTACTGTCCCGGGACACTGTCCTCCGGGCCAATCGCCACACACTGCCCACATCCATCTCCAGGGAGCTGCCGGCGTGGTGTGTTCAACGAAGGGCGTCCGATCGCGGATACGGAAGAAAAGATGCTGGAGAATGCTCCAGCACCCCATCTCTCCCGACCACTACCCATAATACCCATCAGTGCAAACGCCTCTTGATGAAAGTGATGGTCGGGGGGACGTTCGACCCCCTCCATGCCGGGCACCGGAAACTCCTCTCCCGTTCATTTAACCTTGCCGGGCCCGCCGGTGAGGTGGTAATCGGGCTGACAACCGATGACTTCGCCGGCACAAAGGTGCACCCGGTCCAACCATACCAGAAAAGACTGGACAACGTTACGGCATTCATCCAGGAGAAGGGTTATACCGCCTCCTGGGCAGTTGAACCGCTCTCCGACCGCTACGGGAGCGCTATCGACGCCGATTTTGATATCCTTGTCGTCTCCGAGGAGACCCTTCCTGTAGCTCTGGATATCAATGAACTGCGGCGACAACGCGGGATGGCAAAGGTAGACCTGTATGTAGTTTCGTGCGTCCTTGCCGAGGACGAGCGGCGGATCTCGAGCACCCGGATATACAGGGGCGAGATCGACCCGCACGGACGTCTGATCAGATGATATGGTTTGCTATATCGTCCTTGATCAACCAGTCGCAGTAGAGACAGTGCAGCCCTTTATCGAGCACCTCAAAGGTGCTCTCCACTGGTTCGTTTGTGTTCGTGATGCAACCGGGGTTCGGACACCTGACCACACCCTTGAGGATCCTGGGGATCTCCACACCCTTCTTCTCCACGACCTGATAATCCCTGATGATGTTGATCCTTGCCTGCGGTGCAAGCAGGGCGATCCGATCGACCTCCTCCTTGCGGAGCTCCCGGTTCTCGATCTTGACAATATCCTTCTTCCCCAGTCGCCTGCTCTCGACGTTTGTCGCGATGCTCAGACACTCGGTTGTCGACCCCGTGATACCAAGGATTCGCAGGACGTTCAGCGCCTCGCCGGCCGTGATATGATCTATGACGGTACCGTTCCGGATGGGACTGACGAGCAACCCTCGTGCGGTATCTTTCTTGCTCATCTCATCACCTCGTGAAGTAGCGCCATCCTGACCGGAACACCGTTACGTGCCTGCTCAAAGTAGCGCGCATAAGGCGTCCGATCCACCGCAGGATCGATCTCCCCGGCACGCGGGAGGGGATGGAGGATCATCAGGTTGTCTCTGACACCCTCCAGCAGTTGTGTTGTTATCCGGTAACTTGAGGCGACGTTGTAATAGGACGCTGTGTCCGGGAAACGTTCGCGCTGGATCCTTGTGACGTACAGCACGTCGAGTTCCCTTATCACCTCTTCGACGCTCGCGTGCTCGACCACCTCCACGCCGCGCTCCCGGAGTTTCAGGGTTATGTTTACCGGCATCTCAAGCCCTCCAGGCGCGATGGTGTGCAGGGTGACGCCGTAGAGGGAAAGGGCGAGCGCCAGGGAATGCGCCGTCCTGCCGTAGCGAAGATCCCCGAGGAGGCCTACATTGATCCCATCAAGCGGCATCGACTTCCGTATGGTGTAGAGGTCAAGCAGCGTCTGGCTCGGGTGCTGCCCTGCACCGTCGCCGGCGTTGATTACCGGGACCGAAGCAAACTCGGTAGCCAGGCGCGCAGCCCCCTCTCTTGGGTGGCGAAGCACGATGGCGTCCACGTACCCGCTCACCACCCGGATGGTGTCCGCGAGCGTCTCCCCCTTGACGATGGAACTCGCCTCCACAGAATCTAAGCTTATCGACTGCCCTCCAAGCCTGGCCAGGGCGGCCGCAAACGACATCCTCGTGCGGGTGCTGGGCTCAAAGAAGAGGAGCGCCACAAGTTTACCCTCAAGCAACCCGGGGGGGTAACGCCCGGTCTCAAACTCCTCTGCCCGATCCAGCAGGTAATCAAGGTCTTTCCTCTCAAAATCCCGGATAGAGATAATGTGGTACATCGTGCGGCTACCTTCCGGGGCTCGCGATCAATCCTTTCGCCCCCTCCTCTCTCATGGATACTGGTTCACCGCACAGAAAGAAAATACCTTTTTTCCAGGCGCGTGATCCAATGACAACCTTTCTCACCCCTGACCGTCCAGTAATACTCAATGAAGGAGAGAATGGCCTCAAAAAATAAAGAGGAGTATGCCGCCGAGACCTGCTGTCATTGTGGTGGGCTCGGCTGCACCTACTGCAACGGAAAGGGTAGCGTGATGGTGGAGCAGCCCTCACGCAAATGCAGGCACTGCAGCGGGGACGGGTGCATCTACTGCGGCTACACCGGCTGGGAGCACCCGCTGAAAGAGTATTAGCCTCTCTACCTGCGCGCTATGGTGATGTAACCGCTGTGGGCGACCCTGGTTGACGGTCGCGTCCCCCTGGCGGAACGCGTCAGTTCACGCTCGATACACTCGTAACAGTGAACCTCGCGAAAGATCGGTGTTGCGGCATCGAGCGCGACGAAGGTGTGCTCGAGGAACGGCGTGTAGCAGGCCAGGTAGCCGCCGGGCCGGATGAGCGAGAAGGCGTGCTCCACGTGTGCCGGGGTTATCGTCATATCCAGGTGGACAACGTCGAACCATCCGGTCGCCTCGAGCATATCGCCCGCTATCACCTCGACGTTATCAAGTCTGGCGTTTCTTATGTTCTTCTCTGCAAGCCTTGCAAACTCGTGACGCACCTCATAGGTCTTCACCTCGCGGGCGATCTTTCCAAAATAGATCGCGGCGACTCCGCTCCCCGTCCCTGCGTCGAGGACGGTATCCTCCCGGTTCATCCCGGTGTAGGCTATAACCATCCCGATGTCTTTGGGGAGCATCGGGGCGCCGCTACGCTTAGCGTGGACAAAAAAATCGGTCGGCCGTGGACGCAACACGTTGAATGGGACGCCAAGGTGTGTCCTGACCTCGTCGCCGGGACTCATCCCCGGGAGTGCCGAGAGGTCGATCATCCCGCGGTCGGTGGAGAACTGTCCCTCCCCCGCCGTCACGAAGTACTCCCGGTCCTCTCCGACGAGAAGGAGACGTTCCCCGATCTCGATCATTGCTCGCTGAGTTTCAGAATGGCTTCGGCAATATCGCCGCGGGTCTCAATGAGCGCAGCCCGTGCAACCTCGTCTGTTGCTCCGGTCTGGGATGCAACGAGCGCGACGTCTTCGTCCGGGATCTCCGGGATGGCCTCCTCGAACCGGGGTTCGCCGGTGATCTGGTAGGTTGTGATCCCCTGCATCCTGGTCGCGACGACCTGGGGTTCGTCGAAGATGTAGTCCCCACCAGCCGTCTGGATTACGACCCTCTCAACGCCCTCGATCTCCTCCATCTCCATACCCATCTGCTTCATCATCTGCTTCATCTTTTTTGGGTTTACCTTTCCTGGATACATTTGGATCCTCTCCCCTGCCTTATTTTTACGGCTACACCGTAATTAAATGCCAGCATCTCCCGACCGGAGAGGAGGGCAGCGCCGGTGGCAAGTAAGTTATCCTCCCCGGTCACCACCAGCACCTCGTCCCCTGCGCGGATCTCTTCGTCGGCAGAGACCACGTGTTTCGCCATCGTGTTCTTCCCATCGGCGATAAACGCCGCCACATCCTCCTGCACCGTCACCCGGTAGCACGGCGGGGGTATGTGGGCGGCAAGACGCAGCGCTCCGGCGATCCCCAGGGTGAGGCGACCATCCTGCGCACGAACGGTCGCAAGCCTATCGCCGTCCAGATGCGCCTGGCGGATGCGTCCCGTCGTTGATAACTGGAACGTGCATCCGTCGGGGAATATAGCCTCCCCTGCCCCTTTCCCGAACTGGAAGTCACCTATCGTCCTGATCCGCCGTAGCAAACTGTCTTTTGAGTACCTGGTTGACACCATCAACAAACTCCTCCTCTGTATCGCGGGGGATGAACGCCCCGGCGGCGATCCGGTGCCCGCCGCCCGCACCGCCCACCGACTCCGAAGCCTCAACGAGCGCCTGCTGGAGGTCGACCCCCCGGCTGATCGCCCACTCGTTCGTCCGCATCGAGACCTTGGTGAGGTCAGGTTCGTCCACCATTGCGCTGAGAACCATTATGGGTTTACGCCAGTTCAGTCTTGAGAGCGCCATGCCCGCTCCTATCCCGACGATGGTGTCTGGGAACCGGTCGCCGGTGTGGATATACTGGAGGTGGGAGAGTTCAGTGACGCCGGTGTCAAGGATGTAGCGGAGCAGGTCGCGTATGACGGAGCGGTGGTGGCCGAGCATGTACTCCGCCTCGCGGTAGGCCTCGCCGCGCATCCCCCGGCAGATGTTGCTCCCCACTCGGGGTTTTGCCCACCTGCCGCAGGCGTTGAGCAGGGTGGCATACTCCGAAGCGTTCCTGAGGGCTGTCCGTTCCGGTTCGTCCGGGAAGGTGTAGGTTTCGGCGAGGAGGCGGTCGGTATCCCGGCCGTGGGCGATGAGGTGCTGGGTCAGAGCGCTGATGATCCTGCGCCGGTCGTCGAATGGGAGTTCTTCCCAGACTAGCCAGCCGCCCCGGGGGTTCTTCAGTTCGACGCCGAGGCGTTCTAGGAACCGGAGGGCGCTGCTGGTGTTGTTTGAGATACCGTCGATGTAGGGCTCGTCGCAGTAGCCAAGACAGATGTGGACGGGCCGGGTTGAGAGGCCGTAACAGTTTAAGTCCCTACTCTGCACGATGATGTTACCGTACTCGACGCCGTCCTGGACGATCTCACGTGCGGGGCCGACCAGTCCGCAGTTCTCGCGGGCCATCATGTCCCCGACGTTCCCGATCACGGCGAGTTTAGCAAGGTCGATGTTCGTCGCATCAAGCGTCTTTGCGACCATGTAGGCGAGACCGGCGGCGCTCATCCGGGTGATGCCGTGGTCCAGGCAGTTGATCATGGGGTATGCCGTGCCGCAGGGCTGGCTGACGTGGTGATCCAGGATCAGAACTTCGTCCCCGGGGAGACCGTGGCTCTCGAGGAGGGTCTGCTGCCCGGCGCCGAGGTCTGCAAAGAGTTTGAGGGAATTGCCGTCCGGGATGTGTCGCATCGCCATCGGTTCGAGCTGGCGAACGAAGACCGATTCGACCGGTATGCCCTCTCGGCTGAGCGCCTGCGCCAGGATCGCCTCCGTGCTGATACCGTCGGCATCGATGTGGGAGATGATCGTCACCGAGTCTGCTTCAGAGATGATGTCAGTCGCTCTCTGCAGATCGCTATCGAGACTCATCTTCATATCTGTGCGTGGTGCAACTCAATAAATTCATGCAGGGAGGGGCGAACGGGATTTTAATGCGGAGATCAGGGGGGACGCCATAAGACGATACCACTTCTGGCACCGTATTTTGTGGAACCTACAATGAGGGGAAAGGATCTGCCATTTTTACGTTGGCGTAATCCTTTTGCTGCCGGATCACCCCCGCCTCCATAGATCCCATTCAAAAGATATCTAAGAGAGAAACTCCATAGCACCCGATAGTTGCAAGATTCCACGAGGGGGGATATATGACCGGAAAAGGTATGCGGGAGTTTCTGGAGACCGACGTGATCGACGCCGGGCGTATGCGTGCAGTTGAGGGGAACGCGATCGCGCTCGGCCTGCCGTCGCTTGTGATGATGGAGAGCGCCGGGCGGGCGGTTGCTGCCGCCGTGGAGTCTTTCAGCCCATCCCACGTCCTGGTGCTCTGCGGGAGGGGGAATAACGGCGGCGACGGTATGGTAGCGGCACGCTACCTCCAGCACCTCGACGCGGTCGACGTCATCTACCCCGACTGCGGTTCGATGACCGCCCCGACCGCCTCGGAACTCAGTCTGCTCCGGCACTGCTCTGTCGGTCTCCACCCGATCAGGTGCGCTGCCGAGATCGATGGGCTCTCGCACCTCTTTGAGATGGCAGAGATCATCGTCGATGCGATGCTTGGCACAGGCGCGTCCGGTGTGCCTCGTGAACCGCTCGCAACCCTTGTTGCCCGCGCAAACGCGAGCTCTGCGCCGGTCATCGCCGTCGATATCCCCAC
>Ga0116195_1001268_pt1 | contig 15850 bp, 15 predicted proteins | sample AD_SCU002_MetaG_FD_89881 | JGI IMG/M metagenome (GOLD analysis project Ga0116195, IMG submission 89881) | Active sludge microbial communities of municipal wastewater-treating anaerobic digesters from China - AD_SCU002_MetaG | ecosystem: Engineered > Bioreactor > Anaerobic > Digestate | place...
ACCATACGCATCAAAGCCAACCGGAATGTGCAGGTAAAATCGCCCTATACCTTCAACAAAATCCGGCTTTTTGCGGTTTCCGATTCCCCGGGATACAGCATTACTCCCGCCGATACGTCTATGGTGTTTGCCGGAATTTCGTTTAATACCGCAGAAGGATACTGCGAGATATCCTTTCCCGATACCGTTAAGGAAGCAGGACTGGTAATCCGTAAAAACGACACCTCGGCACATGCCCGTTTCAGCATCACCGGACTGGAACTGCTGAACGATTTCCCGGGAGTCATCTACCATTCGGTTGGTGTTAACGGGGCCAGTTTTAAAAGCTATAACCGGTGTAACCTGTTTTACGAACAGCTTAAGATGTATAAGCCCGATCTGTTCATCGTTTCCATCGGCACCAACGACGCCGGAGAAAAGGATTTTGATCCGGAGAAATACGGGAATTACTACGATTCCCTGATCCGGACAATAAAATCGGCAAATCCCGAATGTGCCATACTGCTTACAGTCCCCAACGATTCCTATTACCGTAAAAAACATCCGAACCGGAATACAGGCCTGCAACAAACCGTCATCCATGAACTTGCCAGGAAACACGGGCAGGCGGTCTGGGACTTCTATGCCATTATGGGTGGTCTGGGATCATCGCAGCAATGGTACAACCGGAAACTGATGGTACACGACCGGGTACATTTTACCACAGCAGGTTACAGTGTGAAGGGTGACCTTCTGATCACCGCACTGATTGCACAGTGGGAAAAAACGACGGGCCGTGAACCGGGATCGTTGCTTAATCGCATCAAAGACATCCATGAATAGACTGAAAGAAATATTTGCCTTTTCCGATGAGTTTCCCCTCATCTTTACCCAGGCCGACTTCTGGATTTTCTTCACGGTTTTATATCTTATTTTTTCGTTTCTGTACAAACGCATCAGACTGCGGAATACATACCTGCTGCTGGCTTCTCTGTTCTTTTATTACAAAACCAGCGGACTGTTCGTGGGACTGCTTGTCTTTACCACCATCGGCAACTTTTTACTGGGTGCCGGGATATACAAAGCGCGGGCGAAAACCATTAAACATATCCTGCTTTCCCTGAGCGTTGCACTTAATCTATTTATTCTCAGTTATTTCAAATACTCTTATTTTCTTGTCGACTCCCTCAATTATCTTTTCGGAACAAGTTATCATGTATCGCACTGGCTGGCAGAATGGGGTAACAGCTTCAGCAATGCCGGATATTTTACGGTAGATAAGATCATACTTCCGATCGGGATCTCGTTTTACCTTTTTCAAACCATAACCTACTGTGTCGATATCTACAGGGGCAAGCTCAAACCCCTGAACTCAGTGGCCGACTTCGGCCTGTTTGTAACGTTCTTTCCTCAGCTGGTTGCAGGCCCCATCGTCAGGGCCGGCGAATTTATCCCTCAGATTAGCAAACCAACCGTTATTTCTTCTGCCGACTTTAATGCGGGAACCTTCTTAATTCTTAAAGGGCTGCTCAAGAAAATGATTTTTGCCGATTATCTGGCGATGCATTTTATGGATAAAGTGTTTGATGCTCCGGCAATGTTTTCGGGCTTTACCAACGTAATGGCCCTTTTCGGATATTCCCTTCAGATTTACGGCGATTTTTCGGGTTATACCGATATTGCTATCGGTCTTGCCCTGCTGATGGGTTTCCGACTGCCGGTTAATTTCAATTCTCCGTACAAGGCGAAGAATACCTCCGACTTCTGGAGGCGGTGGCATATTTCGCTCTCATCCTTTCTTAAGGATTATCTTTATATCCCGCTTGGCGGAAATCGCAATGCAACCCTCGCTACCGTAGTGATTTCGGTTCTGATACTTGCCGGATCCATACTTGCTTTTAAGGATAAAACGATGGGGATTGCAATCTCAGCTGCCGTTATCCTGTTTGTTTCACTGGCCCTGGTTTTTCAGGGACTGCGAAAGCACTTCGTGATGAATATCAACATCATGCTTACCATGCTGATCGGCGGATTGTGGCACGGAGCGTCCTGGAAATTTGTGATCTGGGGCGGACTGAACGGACTGGGGATCCTTACCTACAAGTACTGGAGGCGCATCAGTCCGTGGGAAAAGTCGGAACACAGGGCGGCTGTGGTGTGGAAAATCATGCTGACCTTCACCTTCATCACCTTTACACGCTTGTACTTCAGAGGCGAAAGCATGGAACACATTGCCGCCTGGTACCGACAGGTTGCTGGCAATATGGACTGGAGTAACGCGCTGCAGGTGCTTTACCAGTACCGGATCGTTTTTGTCATTATTTTGCTCGGATACATTACCCACTGGCTGCCTGTAAGAACAAAGGATAGAATAGAAAACTTCTGGGCAAAGAGTCCGCTTGTACTGAAAGGCATTATTGCAGTGATCACCGGAATTGTATGTTATCAGGCATATTCTGCAAGCTTTCAGCCGTTTATCTATTTTCAGTTTTAGAATACGGATTTACAGGCAATCCGGCCTGATGGAAACTGTTATACTTTTATTCGGACAACCTCTCCGTTTCATTCAGCGCATATACGGCAAAGGTGGCCAGCCAGTGTTCCCCCTCATAGTTCCCGTCGCTGATGGTTCCAATGGAATGACGGATGTGCAGAAGTGCCGCCCGCTTAAATGCATCCCGGCTTTCGGGCTCCAGTTTTGAAGCTATCCTGGCATAGGCCCAGGCCCGGGAAAAATTGAGTCCGTCGAGATGTACCAGTTTACCGTCGGAACGGTCGACTACCCTTGCCGGTTCATTAAGAAATACCGGGCATCCGTTCGGTCCGGAAGGCAAAAACTGATTCATCCACGTCCTGAACTCTTCCTCCGGAAGCACCCTTGACATCAGTTCTGCTTCGGTAAAACACGGTGAGAGAAAGTCAAATCCCGAGGGTTCCCACGATATGGGGCAGTTTTTATCGTTCATGTAAAAATCCCTTGCCCGGGCTGCGATCGTTGATTCAAGGGCTTTATTTTGCGTTGCACGGGCATAATCCAGGGCGAATGCCATACCGAATGCGGTATTGGAGTGCTCCCCTGCCCTTACGGGATAGACAAGTTTTGGCAGAAAATCGAGATAATTACCGACAATGAGCTCTGTAAGCGGCTGTAGGGCCGTTTCCCATTCCCTTGCCTGTGGATGATCCCAGGTGTGAAGCTCTTCCGCCAGTTTCAGCAGCCAGGCCCATCCGTAAGGCCGTTCAAACGTTCGGTTGTTGGAGTCAAGAAAAAACCGGACCTCCACCGTGATGTTTTCCGGTCTGAGGTTCTTCGAAAGGGCGTCTTTTATTTGCGCAGCATCCGGAGAATCCGGAAACCGTTTCAGCAGTTTCACCAGCATCCAGTGTCCGTGTACTGCCGAGTGCCAGTCAAAACAACCGTAAAACGCCGGCCGGTATTCCCTTACCGGCTTCACATCCCTGTCGCTACCCAGCACTTCCCCGGGTTTGTTCGGATATTCCTGATGAATGCATTTCAGGGCCATGCCCGCAAAACGTTCCGCTTTATCCTCGGTTAGCAGACCCTGGGAATTGACAAACAATGTACTGACCGAAAAAAAAAGGATAAAAAGATAACGCATAGCAGAAGAGTTGTTTGTAAGAAGCTGTGTTTTCCTGCAAAGGTAAGGAAGGATATGCAATAGAGAAGTATTTTGCCACACTGCCCATCTCCTGACTTAGCTATATTCGGCTATGGAGGGGAAAAGGGGAGGGATATCACCTTCAGAATCCAATAAAAAAAGCAGCCACTGGAATGTGACTGCTTTTCGACTGTGTTGACCTACCAGGGGTCGAACCTGGACTCTTCTGATCCAGAGTCAGACGTGTTGCCAATTACACCATAGGTCAGTAATAGGGCTGCAAAATTAGTAAATTGTTATTTGTCTGTGCAAATTTTCAGACAAAAAGTTCATCAAAATTTAACTTTTTGCTTTTGCCCATGAATCTTTTAACGCAACGGTGCGGTTGAAAACGGGTTTCGCATCCGTTGTATCGCTGTCGGTGCAGAAGTAACCCAGGCGTTCAAACTGGAATTTATCCAAAGGTTTCGTGATGGCAGCAAAAGGTTCAACATAACCCCTGATCACTTTCAGGGAATCCGGATTCAGGTTTTTCTTGTAGTCTTCCCCTTCCGGCACATCTTCCGGATCTTCCGACATAAACAGACGGTCGTAGAGCCGGATTTCCGCTTCAACGGCGTGCGCGGCGGAAACCCAGTGCAGGGTCCCCTTTACCTTACGGTTGCTTTCGGGCCTTCCGCTCAGGGTTTCGGGATCGTAGGTGCAGTGAATCTCGGTTATTTCCCCGCTTGACGGATCCTTTACCACCGATTCGCATTTGATGATGTAGGCATATTTAAGTCTTACTTCGCGTCCCGGAGCCAGCCGGAAGAATTTTGAAGGCGGATCTTCCATGAAATCTTCGCGTTCGATGTACAGTTCCCTGGTAAAAGGTACCATACGGGTGCCTGCTTCCGGGTTTTCCGGATTGTTTACGGCCGGCATCTCTTCAGTCAGTTCCGCCGGATAGTTGTCGATGATCAGCTTCACGGGATTGAGCACCCCCATCACCCGCTGAGCCTTCCTGTTCAGGTCTTCTCTTACACAGAATTCCAGAAGCCCCACGTCGATCACATTTTCACGCTTGGCAACGCCCACCAGATCGGAGAAATTGCGTATGGATTCCGGTGTATATCCCCTGCGGCGAAGTCCCGAAATGGTCGGCATGCGCGGGTCATCCCAGCCGCTGACAAAATTGTTTTTAACCAGTTCAAGCAGCTTGCGCTTGCTCATTACCGTGTAGGTCATATTGAGACGGGCAAACTCAATCTGCTGCGGGGCAAAGATCTCCAGTTCGCGAATGCACCAGTCGTAGAGCGGACGGTGAACTTCAAACTCAAGGGTACAGATGCTGTGCGTAATGCCTTCGATGCTGTCGCTCTGCCCGTGGGCAAAGTCGTACATCGGATAGATGCACCACTGGTTTCCGGTGCGGTGATGTTCGGTGTGAATGATGCGGTAGAGGATGGGATCGCGCATGTGCATATTGGGCGAAGCCATATCTATTTTGGCCCGGAGTACCCGGCTGCCGTCGGGAAATTCGCCGGCTTTCATTCTGCGGAAAAGGTCCAGATTTTCTTCCGGTGTGCGGTTGCGGTAGGGACTTTCCTGTCCCGGACGGGTAGGGGTTCCTTTCTGTTCGGCAATCTGTTCTGCCGTCAGGTCGCAAACGTAAGCTTTCCCTTTCAGAATCAGCTTCTCGGCATATTCATACAGCTTAGGGAAATAATCGGAGGCGTAAAATTCGCGTCCTTCCCAGTCGAATCCCAGCCAGTGTACGTCGTAACGGATGGAATCCACGTATTCAACATCTTCCTTTACCGGGTTGGTATCGTCGAAACGGAGGTTGCATTTTCCGTTGTATTTCAATGCTGTGCCAAAATTCAGGCAGATCGACTTGGCATGTCCGATGTGCAGGTATCCGTTGGGCTCCGGTGGGAAACGCGTGTGCACGCGTCCGCCATTCTTGCCGTTGCGGATATCTTCTTCAATCATCGCATGGATAAAGTTTGCCGGGGTCTTGTTTTCACCGGTGTTTTCCGGTACAGTTTTGCTGTCGCTCATGCCTTGGCCGTTTTTATTTTAAGGGTGCAAAGATACGGATTTTGCAAAAGGTGAGGATGACATTATCCCATGCTGAAATTGCTGAAAATCTGAAGTTCGCAGAGGGTTTTTAATTCATTGTAATACTGTGTGATACTTGGGAGTGCTTTGTTTAACTGCTTTTACACAGAGAATCACAGAGAAGTCACAGAGGTTCACGGAGATTTATTTCTCCGTGTTGCTCAGTGAAACCTCGGTGTGCTTTGTTTAACAGCTTTTTACACAGAGAATCACAGAGAAGTCACAGAGGCTCACAGAGGTTTACATTCTTCTCTGTGTATCTCCGTGCAACCTCCGTGTACTCTGTGTAACTGTTTCTTTCACAGAGATTCACAGAGAAGTCAAAGAGGCTTAAATTCTGTTTATTTGATAGAACCGGAATCAGACTTTCAGTGGTCTATAGAAAATTCAAATGCTCAACAAGAATTTTAACACCTATTCCGATCAGGATCAGTCCGCCAAGCATCTCCATCCTTTTTCCGAGCCTGCTTCCGGCCTTTTTACCGAAAAGAATGCCCAGCATCGACATAATGAAGGTAACGCTCCCTATCATCAGAACCGGAATAAGTATCGCCAGCCAGAAGGGGGTATCGGGTGTTTCGATCAGGGCAAAACTGATTCCTACTACAAACGCATCAATGCTGGTAGCCAGCGACATGGTCAGCAAAACTACCGGTTTTAAAGGATTGAAACCATTCCTTTCTTCATCCGCTTTCAGGCTTTCTGTTATCATTTTTATACCAAGAAGCGACAAAAGTCCGAACGCAATCCAGTGATCGTAGTCGGCCAGGTAGGTACGGATGCCTGTGCCGGCAGTCCAGCCCAGCAGGGGCATACATGCCTGAAAAAAAGCCAGGCTTAAGGCAATGATTACCGCTTTCGGAAACCGGATGCCGGGTAGCATCAGTCCGCTGCTCACCGAAACGGCAAACGAATCAAACGAGAGGCTTAAGGCCAGAAGAAAAAGCGTAAGAAGTTCCATTATTGCGGCAAAAGTATGGCAATTTAAATTATTCCGGAATTTCCCGGGCGGTTGTTTTGTCCCGTTTTCCTTACTTTTGAGCAATGATCTTTCTGCCTGCCGTATGCAGGACCAGGTATTGCACTTTTGCCTGATTAAATCGGGATTAATTTTATGTCTACAAAGAATTACCGTAGGATGATGCAGCTGATAGATCGGGTTTTTGCCGTGAAGAACGATCCCGATCAGCTGGATGTGGATGAGAAGGTGATGCAGCATCTGCTGCGTCTGCATCCGGCTACCTTCGCCGGGCATTCCGATGAAAACGGACCGGTCGCCTGGGTGCTGGTCATCCCCACCACGCTTGCACTAATGCAGCGGTTTATCCGTTCAGAAATCAACGAAAAACAACTGGTTGACTTCACCCCGGAAGACGAGCCGCTGGAAGCCCTATACCTCTGTTCGGCAACGGTACTTGAGGAATACCGCCGGCAGGGACTAACCCGCCGGCTTGCGCTGGAATCCATTGAAAAAATCAGACAGAAACATCCGCTGAAAGCGCTGTTTGTGTGGCCGTTCAGCGATGAAGGCGATGCAGCAGCGGAGGCCATTGCAGCGGAAGCTAAACTGCCGTTGTATAAACGGGAGAAAAGAGGTTAGAAAAAAACACCTGCAAATCGGTTTTGCAGGTGTTTATTGGAGGTCTCGAGCGGAAATCCCGATTTGGTAAAAATTTACCCAGAAAAAGTAATAAATTTCGCATCTACATTGGATTCCAAGTGATTATTTATTTTCATAAGGTAAAATATAACCTAAAAATTTGCCCCAAAAGGTAAAATATTACTAAATTATCTTGCATTACGAGTAATAATATACTATCTTTGCATAAAATATTACTCCGATGCAAGAAATTCATAACTCTTTTAAAGTTACCCTTATTAAAGAGGGAGTTTATCCCAGATTGTATATAACACATCCAAAATTTGCAGGAAGAATAAAAAAAAAGAATTGGAAAGGATGTTTCAGTTGAAGACAAATACTTTTTATTCAGATTGCGTGAAAAGTTAGAAAATAGATTCAAAGGAAAGGAGATTTCTACTGAGCAAGTTAAGAAGTTTGTTGACCATTATGTCTCTTTTGAAGTGAAATTAAATGGCTCAATGTTTGATTTATTCGATGATTTTCTCTCTTATAAAAGCCACAAGATTAATAAGTTAACAAAGAAGCCGATTAAAACCTCGACCTTAACACCCTATTACTTAGCAAAAAAGTATTTTGAAGAATATCTTGTTGAGCAAAAACTTCAGTGTGTTCCTAGTGCTATTACCAATGATTTATTGGACAATTTTTTTGTCTGGTTGCCTGTCAGCGAAAACACGAAAGTTAAACTACATGGCAAGATTAAGGCATTTCTATCTTATTTAACCGATATTAAAGGTATTCAGATTGATAAATCATATAGGGCATCGATATTTAAACAAGAATATGATAATCAAGAACCCAAAGAAAATGACATATCTCTTAATATTGAGCAGGTTCAGAAACTTATTGAACTCAGAGAAAATCTAAGAAAAAATCCACTGACCTTTAAACCTGCAAACTACAAGCCTAATATCTTACGTATTCAGGAAAAACAACATGAATTAAAAACAACTAACATAATAAAATGCCTTGATTGCTTTTTATTTATGTGCGGTACTGGGCAGTACCATTCTGATATAAATCAATCGAAATTAGGTATTAATAAAATAGAATCTAATCTATATATAGACTACCGAAGAGCAAAAAATAATAGTTATTGTGATGGTATTCCAGTTATAAATGATGGTATCTTGATTACAAAGGAAATCATTGACCAATATAGGATAAAGAATGGAAGTAACTTCCCCTTAAAACTCTCCCTCTCACACTTTGATAAACATCTAAAATCAATAGGTGAAATGGCAGGATTTGATTTTGAACTTAAAAATAAGATGGCTCGAAAGACCTTTGCAACCTTGTTATACTTCAATTATAAAGTGCCAGTTAGCCTCATACAAATAATGCTAGGTCATAAGAGTGCCAAACAAACTGCTCATTACATACGCATTCATAAGAATGAACTTGTAAATGCAATTTATGGGTACATGAAAATGGCAAGGTAGAGAATGATAAAATTTTATTTTCAAAAATTTTTTCTAGAATTTTTTTTGAGCCAAGATTTTAAAATTTTTGGAAATTTTTTAGGATTTAAAAAAAGTTACTCATGTAGCACCCCACCCCCTAAAAGGGGGTGTCTGAGGGGGGGGGAGGGCATACAGCGATACGGTGCTACTACGCTTTACCATTGTCCGAGTATTTATTTCTAAAGCAAACGACAATGAAAACACAAGACTTGTTCCCTTACGATTCTTTTACACTTGGAATCAATAATCAGTATATACCATTGCCCAATAAACGCTTTCTCGTCAATTCTAAAGAGGTTCTGGCTTCAAATAGCATAATCACCTTATGCAAGCACTACCTCCTTGTAATGCCGTTAAATCAAGAATTTAATGTACAAGTTGTTGAACTAGATGATGTGTTTTTTGATGGTGCATTAGTTCATCTTATCTTATACGGTCAGAAGAATAATGAAATGATTTTTCTCAAAGCCAGATTGCCTGAAGATAATTCTGATTCAACTCAGGACTGGTGGCTGATTGATAGCAATATTGCTATAGAGATAATTGAGAGATTGCAAGTACTGAATTATTGCATTTCATGAATTTCATTTTAGCATTAGACTTGGGATTAAATTTCCCATCCCATTCTTTTTGCCTTTGATTCTAAAAAACCATTTTCTGTCGCCCATATCCTAAGTAACTCAATTCGTTTCTTCATTTTCTCATCAAACTCATTTTGCCCACAGTCTTTAAGCAACTGTTCTTTATTCTCTAACCATCCTATAAAACCAACTCCATCTTCAATTAACATCTTATCAAAATCGGTAATCTGTTCTTCAACTTGACCTTCTGTCATATCTGGCATTAAACTGATTTCTTGAATCGTCTTCTGAGTTTTTGGGTCATTTTTAGCCAGAAGTTCAATATCTATTAAATACTTGTCAGACAATATTGATGCAATTTTATCAATGTCGTATTCTTCTAAGCCACCAAAATTAGGGATATCTATTCCGAATTTTTTTCTGTAGTCAAACCGAACCACAGAAATTGGATATTTCAGAAGGTGAAGTGTACTAACCAGAGAAATTATATCAGCATAAGATTCTAACCATTGAGATATAATCATTGCTTCAAAAGTTTGTGTATTGCTTTTAAGCAAACCCATCCTGTTAGAATGCTTTACACCTTTTGTGTGAACGTAGTTATGAAGATATCCTAGATTTTCATGAACTTTTTTTAAATCGTGTTTTTCGTTAAATATTCTGATGTTATCATTTTGCAATAATATTTTCCAAATGGTTTCCGCTCTGGGAGTATTTGCTTCTTTTTTGTCTTTCGCATGTAGCCATTCTTTTACTGTTTTATGCCCGTCATCATTTATGTTGAAATAGACAGATAACATTCCTAACTCTAAACCACTTCTTAGAGAAACAAAAGCCTGCTTATAGAGTCCAAAACAAATTTCAGTAAATGATATTTGAAGTTCTTCCCATGAATCTAGATATGGGAAATAATGTCCCGACCAAAAATTTTCAGAAGTCTGAGGAATAATAGAACCAATGGTATTATAAATCCATCCTAATTCTTGTATACGATTTAATAGTTCTGGGTTGGACTTAAAGAATTTTTCAGTTTCTTTATAAACTTCAATGCTCTTTTCTGGCTCATATGTGTATGGACTATATTTCATCTACTGATTTTTAATCATTACTTGACTACGATTTATATAGTTGTTTTAACTACCAGTCCATATTTGCTGCATTTTCGTGTTCATCTGACATATGGTCAATGAATCTATTAAAGTGTTTTACAGTCGTCATCTGTGATTGATACATTTTACAAGAGTCTGTATCAAAAGCAATAGATAAGCCACTTTGGATATATTTGATTCCAAACTTAGTTTTATTACTTTTTTGCAAGAAGGCATCAAAGTCGTCAAAACATTTACAAATTTCAGTGAAAGTGTATTGTTCCAATCCACTAAAATGATATCTAAAAGTATTATTTGATTTTGTCAATGTCATTGGAATAGCACCAAGATTTTTCATGTGAATATAAAATGAATGTCCGTTCTTTTGAAAGTAACCATGTGTAAGTGGATTCCTATAGCTTTCTTTTATTTTATCAAGTCTTTCGAAGATTTTTAAGGCTTCTTTATCTGTATTTAGTGAATAAATAATTTTGAATTTGTTTTTCCAGTTTTCTCCAATGAAGTTTTCGAGGTTTAACTCTGATAATTCTAAATCCTTCAAAAATGGAAGCAGTAATACCAAAGTATGCTCTAATAGGCTAAAGTATGCATCAAGCATTCCAGTCATGAAATATTCCCCAGCATTAATTTTCTTTAGTGATTTGTTATAAGACTTCATTGCTTCTTCAAATCCCTTGTCCCATTCAATTGTTTGATTTTTACTTTCCTCTATATTATCAAATTCTTTACTTGCGCTTTCCCTAAAGAAATCGTATCTATTTTTTATGTTGGCATACTCATTATCTAGAGTTACATTTCCACTTTTAAGTTGATTTTGTATTACAGGCTCAATCAAAGCTTCTGCATATTTAATTGCTTTATGAATCTGTGCTATTGCTTCAATTGCCAATTTGTTAACATATTCACTTTCAGTGGTTGATATTATCTCAAAACCAAATTTCCTATGCGTTAGAATAAAGGGAGCATCTTTAAATCTTATTGGTATTTCCCATGCTACTTTCTCCCATTTACCTGAAAACTTAAACTTCTTGAGATATACGAATATTATAAACACTATATATGGATGGTGAATTTTCAAATTTTCAGGAAGTGCTACTCGGAATTCTTGAAGTATCTTAACATTATTCTTCCCTTTAAACCAGATAGCTTGGGGATTTTCATCTGGGATGAAGTCTTTAGTGAAGTAATCAAGATAATCTTGTGGGGTCTTTAACTTTTTCTTCAATTTTTTCTTAGTTTTAGGCTGGCTACTTCTGTTTGTAATTCACCTTCCAACAAAGTTAGAAAGATAAAATAATTTAAAAAATATTCCCTGTTTATTTCAAATTGTTAAAGTCATACAAGATAAAAATTGAAGAACTAACAGAATAGGAGAAAATTATTGGTATTAACCGCAATAAAGAGGTTAAAAATACGTATAATGAACAAGAAACAGGCTATGTGGAGTCTGATATGCGATAACATCAAATCGATGCTGAGAATGCAAGCCACAACAATTGGTGCTCAAAGCACATAAAAAAGTAGCCGTCTCAATGACGGCTACTTTTTTATTAAGCATCCAATATTTCCCATTCCACGATATCTGATGAGAATACCCTTAAACTTAAGATTATTTTTTCCTGACCAGATTCAAAAAAAAATTTAACTAAATCATACTTAATGGATAATTTTTCCAAATAAGCTTCAATTGTTTTGTTTGCATCAATGTAATTTATCCTGTAATCGTTACCAACAATAATTTGACTTTGATGAGTTTTAATGCAAGCTACGTTAAAAAAATAATAGAATTTGCTGTCCATGATATTTAATTTTAAAAACCCAACATATCATAGGTCTGCATCAGTTCTTCCTTAGCTATTCCCAAGTACCTTCTAGTAATAGCTGGATTAGAGTGATTAAAAAGTTGACTTAGTTTAACTAATGCAAGTTCTGCATTATTCCCTGAACGGTTAAAGATTTCCCTTCCAAAGGTCTTGCGTAAGCTATGGCTACTGAAGTTCTTTATTTTTAGATTATATCTAGATTTCAACTCTTTCAGCAGGACATTTATTCTCTGAATAGAATAGACGCAATTTTTCTGGCTCTTAAAAATAAAGTCATCCAGTGACCTAGGATTTAGCTTTTCAATGCATGCTGAAATATGCTTCTTTAGTTGTGGATTTACTTTTATATCTCTTTTCTTACCAGTTTTCTTCTCAACAAGTGTGAGTTCATCTATATTTAATACCTGATTGTATTTTAGTTGCAAGATGTCAGAAATTCTGAGTCCCCAAAATGAACCAAATGAAACTATCAATGACAATTGATACTCTTCATCATCAAAGAGGTTTCTTATTAAATTCATTGCCTGATTCCATTCAAGGTAATCTGCTGTAGTTGTTGAAAATTTTGCGCTCATTATGATTCAGTTTTATTAGATTAGAACTAAAAGTGAATATTATTTTTCTCCTGACTAAATGAGAAACGAGGTATAATGCTGTCTTTCAGCTGATTATTGCAATAATATTCACTATTAGATAAAAGTGAATATTTCCAATTTCTTTGATTTTGTTGATTCTTAATTAAAAAGTGATTTATCAATTAGACCTTTAAAAATTTCATCTTCTGCATCAATAATTGTAATGTCGCTGATGGTGTCGTTATCAAATCCAACAACCACAATGTGTCTACCTTGGCTTTCTTGGAATTTTTCATCTTCCTTAGGAGGTGTTTCCTTCTTTCTTTTTCTTTTACGTTTCATTTTCCAATTGTTTATTTGATAATTTTGTAATTGCCCATTTAAATGGTCAAAGTTAATACATTTTATATTATTACCCATTATATTGGGCAATTATTTTTAATTAAAATCAATCATAAGCAAGTGGAAATCTTAATTAAGCATGAGGATTGGTTAAAGCACATTGGCAATCGTCTCAGAGAATTGCGAAAAAACCAAAAACTTAGTTATCCAGAAACTGCCAGAAGAATAGGCATATCAAAGACTACACTTTACGAAATAGAGCGTGGAGAAATTAATTTTCAAATAGAGAAATTGTTGATGATATTGGATTTCTTTCAAGTTCCTCCCGAAAAATTTTTTCAAGAGTGTTGAATCACACGTGTAGGGCAGGCATTTCTCTAGTTTTTGTTGATAAACGCCAAAATCAGCGTTATTTTCACTAGTTCCAGTTTCGTTTCCTCCCAAATTAATCACTTTTAGGGCTTGTTAATTCAGTCAGTTAGTACATATTTTATGGCTTATTGTACATCTTAATTCACAATACATTGTGGTTTAAAGGATTGGATTTACCATTCACCAGTATTTATAGGATAAAGGGCACAATGAAAAACAAAGCACGAAATGAACAACAACAGATTAGATTGAGAGAAATTGGATTTTTAATTAAAAATCTCAGACTCATGAATGGATATACCCAAACAGAATTTATTCAAGATACCAATATCCCAGTTCACGTTAATACACTTCAAAATCTGGAATCCGGAAAAGACGTAACCCTCTCAGTTGTATTGGAATGCATTGACAGCCTTGGAATAACTATTGGAGAATTTTTTGAAGGAATTAATTAAACTCCGGCATCATTCAGTAAATCAATCAAATGACGTATGTACTCGTTAGTTTCATCTTGGAAGAATGGTACAGGGTAATTACACTCCAAATTGCCAATTTCATCACTAATGAGATTCCTGAAGGATTCAGGCATCCCTTCAACCTCATATAGTTCCTCAAGAACCTCTCTGCTCACATATTCATAATAATCTTCAACAATAAACCTTGGCAAATCAATATAAGAGAGTTGCACAAGAAAATTTGAAAGTCTTTCCTCTCGTATCTCTGTTAGTTTTTCCCTGAATCTGTCACTTCGTTTGTTCCATCGTTTTTCTCTTAGTCGTTTCTTTGTTCTTTCCTTAATAATATCCTCCCTTAAATGATGTAGGTAAGTGTTATAATCATCCGTCTGATACTCGTAATCTATAAAATCAACACCTAGTTTTTCAGCCCAATAAAATGTATCCTTTTCATCAATAAATGACTCAATATTAGTATTATAGATAAATCCAAAATTGGTAAAAACAGAATCAATGACCCCTGTAACACTTCCATTAAGAATAGATATAGGACAAACCAAAGAGTCATGACGAGTAAAGGCTTGAACACCCATGCCCAACACTTTCTTTAGAATGTGGTCAATAAATATTTCAGCCTCAACTCTTTGAAGTCCTATAGCGAACTTATTATAACCATTATTTTCCTTAAAAGCATTTATGATTCGAATTACGGTGGGATAGAGAATTCTGAAATTCTTAACCAATTCATTCTCTGGCTTTGGTTTGGCAAATACAGTGCGAAATGAAATAGCCTTCCCATGTGCTCTAGAGGTTAGATTGAGTTTATCTTTCAAAATCTGATATAAATCATCCTGAAGACAATCATGGAGAAAGTTGAGTACATCATCATTACTGTCAAATTCAGTCTGCCTATCAGATAAACCTAAATGAGGCAACATAGACCTATGACTATCAAGAACTTCGACCAAACCCTTTATAAATTTCTTTGTGAATTCCTTGCTGAACAAAGAAATTAATTGCTCTCCAGATTTATTGAGGTAAACATTAATCAAATTTGCAAATAAGGTAAACTGACTGCATTTAAGGTCATGCTGGATAACTGGCATCTTATTGATTCTGACAAATTGAAGAAGACTAGATGATAAAGAGGTCAAATGACCATATAACCTTAATGTCTTCCTATTACGCCTTAATATTAAATTATCAGGATGAAAACTATTTACCTGCCATCTGTAATGCCTTAAGAGCCTATTTGTAGCCAATTTCTTGAACTGGTATAAATCAGCAATAATGAACCAATCTTTATAATAGAAGAAACTTAGACCATCCTTTTCAGCCCATTTCTCAGCAACAGATATACTCAAGTATTTGGTAATAAACTCATCATAATTCCTGAGAATCCTGACCTCTACACTCATAGACTCAGGCAACCCCTTATGATAATCAGAACTAATTCTAGAATCAACTATTGAAGAAACATTGTCATCAATCCAGTTAAGAGCTTCTTCCTTTTCAATGGTTATCCTAGCCATATCAATACCCTTCAATCCATGGTGTGAATAGGAATCAGATGAATTCAATAATAAAGAGGAGATAATATCATTAGAACATTCATTCAGCACAAACTCATAAGAATCTACTAAAACTGGATTAATCCTGTATCCCATAACTCTGGATACTTCCCCTGAATCATGAATATAACTAACATACTTACTATCAATAATTTGCTCACACAATAAAATCTTAAAATACCTATGATAATGACTTCCAACGACCTTTCTCCAAT
>Ga0116195_1001270_pt1 | contig 15828 bp, 15 predicted proteins | sample AD_SCU002_MetaG_FD_89881 | JGI IMG/M metagenome (GOLD analysis project Ga0116195, IMG submission 89881) | Active sludge microbial communities of municipal wastewater-treating anaerobic digesters from China - AD_SCU002_MetaG | ecosystem: Engineered > Bioreactor > Anaerobic > Digestate | place...
CGGCGGGGGCGTCGTGAGCGGCTGGCCGCCCTGCTCGATGAAGAACGCCCCGTTCCAGGACTCTTTCGGGGTCTCCTCCCAGACCGGCCGGCCTTCGACCTCCGTGTAGCGCGACCGCAGGTAGGGATCGGATGCGATCAGCCTCATTGTCGCCTCCCGCATGACCTCTGCCTCGATCCCGCCGTCGAACGTGAAGACCACGTGCATCGTGGGATCGTAGATCCGTTCGAAGTAGACGTTGAAGACGTCGAAGGATGAGGCGGGATGGCGGGCCGGTGGCATGAACGTATTATCTCTCTCCTGCGGGATAACTGCTTTTGTCGCGGAAGGGCTGCACGGCTCCTTTCGTATCACCGGCGCGAGAGATACCGGCTCCCCTTCAGGTAGAACCGGAGGGGGAGGTCTGCCGCCTTCGTGATCCCGACCCTGGTCGTCTGGACGATCTCCTCCACCGGGGTTGTTGGGGGGTCGATCCAAAGCGGGCCGCAAGAGAGCGAGGCTCCGTCAAGGTCGATCGTTATACCGAGCGCCTCCGTCAGTTTCCCCGGGCCGTTTGCAAGCGAGATCAGGTCATCCCTTCCCCGCCGTGCCTGCATCAGGCCGATCCCTGCAACCGGTTCGAGCGCCCGGATCAGGACGGCCTCCCCTGTGCCTTCCGCGCCGGTCACGACGTTGACACAGGTGTGGAGGCCGTAGATCCGGTAGACGTAAGCGTGGCCTGCCGGGCCGAACATCGCCCTGTTCCTCTCTGTCATCCCCCGGTAGGAGTGGGCCGCAGGGTCGTCCCGGAGGTAGGCCTCGACCTCGACGATCCTGCCGGCCGCCGTTCCGGCCTTCTCCTGATGGATGAGCAGGCAGCCGAGCAGGTCACGGGCAACGGCCACGGTGTCGCGTTCGTAGAAAGAGCGGGGAAGGCTCATGGTGCAAAGGTCTCTCCTCCGCGCCAAAGAAGGTTTTGGCGGGATCACGACGCCAAAAACGGCTCAAATGTTAAATATCAGAACTTCTATATGAAGTCAATGTTACCACACTCAAAGGAGGTTCTGCGATGAAGAAGGGATTTGTAACTGATATCGAGACCGAGACGAAGAAGAACACCTACTTCCGCCGCGTCCTGTATACGGGAAACTACAGCCAGGTTGTGCTGATGTGCCTCAAGCCCGGCGAGGAGATCGGTGCGGAGGTGCACGAGGACGTCGACCAGTTCTTCCGGTTTGAGGAGGGGGAGGGCGTCGTCGTGATCGATGGTGTTGAGCACCCGGTCAGGGACGGCACCGCCGTGGTCGTGCCAAACGGCGCGAACCACAACGTGATCAACACCTCAAAGAAGGCTCCTCTAAAACTCTACACGATCTACTCACCGCCCGAACACCGCGACGGGGTCGTCCACCGGACTCGCCAGGAGGCCATGGCCGACAACGAGCACTTCGATGGAAAGACAACTGAGTAATCCTTTTTAAAAAACCTGTTTTTTTGAAACCGTCTTCGCCGGGGAGTAATCTCTCCATCGATGCACTGCCGCGTCCCGGCGGACGACTGCCAGAACCCGCCTTCATCATCCGGCCTCACCCGCGTCTTTTCAGCCGCTCGATCCTCTCTGCCGCCCGGCGCCGGGCCTCCTCTGTCGCCTCGGCGTCCCGGCGGATCGAGACCTCAAGGATATCACCCTCACGGGCGCCGGCGGGGAGGAGGGAGCAGGGAAGGGTGAACCGGGCTGAACCCTCCCGCGGGATGAGGACGGCAACCCCCTCATCAACGCGGTCTATGCTCGCCCAGAAGACCGATTCTTCGTCCATCCTTCAGCGCTCCAGGGTGCTGACGACCGTGCCGTTTGCGTCGGCAAGCGTTGCTGTGTCGCCGTCGTTGTTCCAGACAGCGGTCTTCCTGCCCCAGTAGAGCGCGGTTGCGTTATCGCTCCCCTCGCCGGTGTGGAGGCTGACCTCTGCCCCGGGAGGCAGGCTGAAGACCGGGAAGGTGTAGGTGCTGGATGCACCCTCGTCTGCGATCGTCCAGCCGGTGAGGTTGACCGCCGTGTCGCCGGCGTTTGTGATGGTGACCGCCTCTCCCACGAGGTCGAGTGCGGTGATCTGAAGACCGGAGAGGGCGGGCGGCGTTGTGGCGGCGGTCGCAACCTCGATGACGCGGCCGTCGGTGGAGACGAGGATCGTCCCGTCAATGTCTGTCCTGTATATGCGCGACCCGATTGCCTCAAGCCGGTCGAGCGTCTCCTGATGGGGGTGGCCGTAGTCGTTTCCGGCGCCGACCATGATGACGCTTATCGTCGGGCTGACCGCGGTCAGGAACTCCGGGGATGAGGCGTAGAGGCTCCCGTGGTGGCCGACCTTCAGGACGTCGGCGTCCAGGTCGAGCCCGGCATCGAGCATATCCTCCTCTGCCGCCGCCCCGGCATCGCCCGCGAGGAGGCAGGAGACCTCGCCCAGGGTCACCTTCAGGACGACTGAATCCTCGTTCATATCTCCGATCGGGTCATCGCGGGGGTTCAGGATCAGGATCTCAAGTTCGGGATCCAGGGCGATCTTCTGTCCGCGCACCGCTGCGGTGTAGGGGATCCCCTGCTCTTCAACCACGGCAAGCAGGTTCTCGTACGTCGCCGTGGTCTGCGGCTGAGCGGCGTCAACGAACCGGCCGACGGGGAAGGCGGTGATGACCCCGGCGAGGCCGCCGATGTGATCGGAATGGGCGTGTGTCGCGACGACTGCATCGAGCCGGTCGACACCCTGTCCATTCAGGTAGCGGATAACGCGCTCCTCCATCCCGCGCTCCCCGGCATCGACGAGCATCGTCCGGTTGTGGAACTGGAGGAGGATCGCATCGCCCTGCCCGACGTCGATGAAGTGGATGAGGAGATCGCCGGCGGGCCCGGAGCCCCCGGTCGGCGCTGCCGTGGGTTCTGATGCCGGGGCGGTTGCGGTCACCGGCAGCGTGATGGCGGGGCCGGGGGTTGCCGGCGGTTCCGTGGCCGGGAGGGGGGTGATCCCCGGCTCTTCTCCGCCGGGAGCAGAGCAGCCTGCGGTGATGAGGCAGGCGAGGGTGCAGACGCAGAGTGCGATGCAGACCAGGTATCTTGCAGGTGTGGATGACATCTCTCGTTCAACACCCTGATCCAGGTGAAAGGATATGTCTGTTGTGGTCGGGCGGGGGTGATGTTTCCAGGGGTTAAAACAGTGTCACGGTGACACACAGCGACAGGAGAGGGGGGAGACGTCTCCGCCCCCCCTCCCCCACGGGGGTGATTATCCATCTATACGGTGCCACGGGAGAGGTCCTCTCTGCCGTCAACGTGAACACCCTGCCGAAATCCTGTTCCTCTCTCCTGGCACTGTATCCGGGGCTATCGCCAAACACTTGCCCGCCCCCTCGGAAGGGGGCGGGAAGAGGCCGCGGAGCGGCCGGGTGGTGGGGGTTGTTTCCAGAGGTTAAAACACTGTCACGGTGACACGTGAGCGACAGGGGAGGGGGATGTTCCACCCCCCTCCCCGTCAGCCTCTCCCCCACGGGGGCGATATCCCGTATAGATACACTGCCAGGGGTTGTGCATCGCGTCACCCGGTTTCAGTCGAGAAAATTCCCTGAAAGACCTGTCTCCTCCCCGTGCACGGTATCCGGGTCAATCGCCACGCACTGCCCGCCCCCTCGGAAGGGGGCGGGAGGAGGCCGCGGGGCGGCCGGGTGGTGGGGGTGATCCACGTAAACCGTTCAACCAGAGATGCGGGAGACAAGAGAGGGGTTTCCAGCGAGAGAGGTTTTCAGTGACACACAGCGACAGGAGAGGGGGGAGCCGTCTCCGCCTCCCCCCTCCCCGTCAGCCCCTCCCCCGTGGGGGCGATTATCCATCTACACGGTGCCACGGGTCTTCTGAGACAGCGGACGTTTCCGGGTGAGGTGCTGGAGAGATGGGATGGGGGAGCCCGCCGCCCTCTCGCGCACATCCCCCCCCGCCTCACTGATTCTGTCTCTTCTTGCCGCCTGGCGTCCTCCCGATCTTGATCTTCTGATTGCTCCCTGTGAGCATGCCCAGTTTGCGCAGTTCGGCGACGATAATCGAGGTCATGCGCCGGTCAATGGCAATCTCAATCCTTATCGACTCTCCGTCCTCATTGACCCCTTCAACTCCAATAGGGCCTGAAAGTTCGTCCACCGTGATGCCCGGCTTCCGCTTCACCGACTCAAGGAGTGTCGCGATGATGAACTCCTTCACCCGGAGGTTTTCCTCCAGAGTGGTCGCAGACTCGATATCCACGGTGGTGCCCTCCAGGGCGGTGAGCACCTCGTCTGTATCGCAGACAAGATGGATCGCGGGGTCGATAACAACCTGGTAGACGGGATCGATCCAGTAGACGGCCTTTTTCTTCAGCCCGGCGTCCTCCGGGAGGTCGACATCGAGATCATGCAGGTTATCGGTGGAGATCTCCAACACAACCTGCCCGGCGGGGATCTCACGGGTCAGCCGGCAGCCTTCAGGCGTCTCCTCTAGGATACCGTTTCTCATCAACACCGTGTGGAGCACGAAGAGGGGAGCGTCCTCCGGGAGGAGATCGTGGTCACCGAAGAGGGCCTCAAACAGCGCCGACTCATCCAGTTCTTCACCGGCATCTTTGTTCCCCTCCATCCATTCCCGGACCTTCTCCGCCATCTTGTGGAACAGCTCCTCCTGCGACCGCTTGAGGTCATCGTTGGTGTAGAGGATATCCCCCGGCTTATGCCCCTCCAGCAGCGCCGCGATCTGGTCGCGCTGGCGCCGGTACTTCTCCGCGGCATCCAGGAACCACCGGGTGTCATCCGATAACTCTGGCGGCTCTTCTCCGCTCTGCGCGGCAGCCTCCTCGAACCAGGCTATCAGGTCATCGAGCGCTCCCTCCAGCAACTCCTCGGCGTTGGCGTTCCCCCGCACCTCTATTCTGGCGCGGCAGCCTTTGCTCTTGAGAAAATCGACAAACTCCACTGCGTCAGCCTCTTCACTGAAGGCGACGACCTCTTCGAGGATCATACCATAGGGTGGGCGCTGGTAGAGATAAAAAGGATCTCACCTGGAGGCGGTGACCCACTCCCCGGCCGCTGCATCGGTGGAGGAATCACCCCCTTGTCTCTGGACGCCGCTCTTCTCCCGGCGGAACCCGGCCAGAAAGAGATCACCGCTCTCAACCACCCCCCCTTCCAGCATCTCTTCTCCCATGCCCGCCAGAACACCAGAGCGCCGAGCAGTGCTATACAACCGCAGCTGGAGAATGCCTCGCATCTTCCCGTGAATGCCATTGCAGAGACCCATCGCCCATCTCTCACTCGAAGACGGGGGATCCAGTACAATCCCCCCTCAGTTTCGACCACTGCTGCCGGGAAACCGCCGTGTTCGAGGAGGAGTTCGGCGTATGCGGTGGTGCGCCCCGCGCCATTGCCGCAAACAAAGCGATTGCCACCCACCACGCAGCGCACCTCTCGGCCGTGGGCAGGGAGTAGGTCAAGACCAGAGGGCACTACCATCCGCTCAGCCCCGCGGGCATCGGCTGCCCCGGGTTCTACCAGGCGCCTGGAGGGAAAGCCGCTCTGCCTCCTCCAGCGAAGCGACATCGCCGCGAAGGCCGCCCGGTTACAGCCATCAACCCCGGCAAGGGGCTGCCTGCCTTTGCAGCGGCGCCATGACCGGCCGGACCACCGGCGCTTACCGATCACCGTAAGTGTTTGTTGACTACAAAGTAGTATACTTATGAATCAACATATCTTCGTAGACCGGGCAGTTGAACAGCAGTTCCTCACCGATCGATACCGTTCCCCGATTCCGGAGTTCCTGATCCTGTACGGGAGGCGGCGCGTGGGAAAGACGACGCTTCTTGCCCGATTCCTGCAGACTGTCCCGGGCTTTTACTTCCTGGCCTCAGAAGAAGGGACAGCAAGGAACGTCCAGGATTTCTCCCGCTATGCAGGGGAGTACCTGGACGATCCGGACTTCGAGCGGAGCAGGTATCCCGACTGGGAGGCCGTCATAAAGGCGCTGGCCAGTCACCGGAATTTCCCCCCTCCTCCTGGGCAGAAAGTGGTGATCGTCATCGATGAGTTCCCCTACCTCATCGCACGCGACCGGGCCACGCCTTCTGTCTTTCAGAAGGTGTGGGATACGGTGCTCTCCAGAGAGCCGGTGATGCTCGTCATATCAGGTTCATCAGTCAGCACGATGGAGACTGAGGTGCTGGGGTACACAAGCCCGCTCTACGGCAGAAGGACGGGGCAGTGGCACCTCGAGCCTCTTTCCTATCCCTACCTTCGCCAATTTCTCCCCTACGATGAGGAGGATCTCGTCATGACATGGTGCGTGATCGGTGGGATCCCTGCCTATCTCCGTCTGTTTCGCCCCGATCGGACTTTCTGGGAGAACGTGGAGGAGCAGATCCTCCAGAAGGGGGCATACCTCTACTCCGAAGCCGAGATCCTGATGCAGTATGAGTTCCGCGAGGCAGGGAACTACATGGCCATCCTCCGCGCTCTCGCTGCGGGCTACACCACCCTTGGACGCCTCTGTCAGGAGACCGGGCTTGATAAGGGGCTGGTCTCCAAGTACCTTGCCGTCCTCTCGCGTATGCACCTGATCGACGACGAGGTGCCGGTGACCGCCCATGCCGGCTATCGGAGAAGACATTACCGGCTGGCCGATCCCTACCTCAGATTCTGGTTCCGTTTCGTGTATCCCCGGAGGGCGGAGACCGAGACGGGGCAGAGCGGGGAGGTGCTCGCTTCCATCAGGGAAGGGTTCGCGCCCTATTGCGGAGAGATGTTCGAAGAACTTTCCCTCGATCTCGTTCGCAGGGGGATCCTCTTCTCCGGCTCCCCGTATTCGCGACTGGGGCGGTGGTGGCAGAAGGAAGCGGAGATCGATCTCGTAGGCCTGAATGAGGCCTCCGGGGATGCCCTCTTCTGCGAATGCAAATGGTCTGCTCTCAACCGCCGCCAGGCCCGCGGCGTCCTTGCGGAGCTCCGGGAGAAGGCCTCCATGGTGAGATGGCGAAACGAGAGCAGGAGCGAACGTTTTGCGCTGGTAGCAAAGAGCATAGAAGGCAAAGAAGATCTGAGAGAGGATGGCTGCCTGGTTGCTGATCTGGAGGATATCGCCCGGCTTTCGCGGGAGCACCTGACCCGGATGGGCGGCTGAGAGAGGGATCCCTCCCGCCGCAGGCCTCACGCGATCGTTTCCGCCCGGAGTTCGGGCACCGCAGGGTTTCGACGACCCGGCCCGGCCGGGTGGCGGGGGTGGCTTAAGGAAAACACTGTCACGGTGACACGCGAGCGACAGGGGCGGGGGATGTTCCACCCCCTCCCTGGCGAGCCCCACCTCACGGGGGCGATATCCCGTAGATACAGTGTCAGGGGTTGTGCATCGCGTCACCCGGTTTCAGGCGAGAAAATTCCCTGAAAGACCTGTCTCCTCCCCGTGCACGGCCATCGGGTCAATCACCCCTCACTGCCCGCCCCCTCTGGAGGGGGCGGGAGGAGGCCGCGGTAGCGGCCGGGTGGCGGGGGTGATCTACGTAAACCGTTCCCGTTGACACGCGAGCGAGAGGGGCGGGGGATGTTCCACCCCCTCCCCGTCAGCCCCTCCCCCACGGGGGCGATATCCCGTAGATACAGTGTCAGGGTTGTGCATCGCGTCACCCGGTTTCAGGCGAGAAAATTCCCTGAAAGACCTGTCTCCTCCCCGGACACGGCCATCGGGTCAATCGCCACGCACTGCCCGCCCCCTCTGGAGGGGGCGGGAGGAGGCCGCGTGAGCGGCCGGGCGGCGGGGGTGTTTCCAGAGGTTAAAACATTGTCACGGTGACACGTCGAGACAGGGGGCGGGGGATGTTCCACCCCCCTCCCCGTCAGCCCCTCCCCCACGGGGGCGATTCCCCATAGATACACTGCCAGTGAAGAGCATCCACTCACCCCGTTCCCGGCGAGAAACTCACCGAAGATCCTGTTTTCCGTCCCAGGGCACGGCCATCGGGTCAATCGCCACGCACTGCCCGCCCCCTGTGGAGGGGGCGGGAGGAGGCCGCGTGAGCGGCCGGGCGGTGGGGGTGTTCCGCCATCATTCCTACCGTCCCCAACCACCCACCTTCCATCCCTTCTTCTCACACACCTGCCAGAACACCAGAGCGCCGGCCAGTGCTATGACACCGACGATCAGGACTTCGGCATTCGCGACCCCATACCAGTCCCGGGTGTACTCAAACGCCCCGATACCGTAGTGCTGGTTTGAGAGCGGCCAGAAGAACGCGTAGCCCCCTTTGTATACCAGGGCGTCCTCGAAGAGGTGCGCTCCAAACCCTGCCGCCGCAAAGAAGAACGAGTCCACGAGCCTGACCCCGGCCGGGTGTAGGAGGAGCGCCGCAAAGACCGCATACGCCAGCATGACCGCAGCGTTGTGGAAGTTGCCGTGCCTGATGGGGCTCCCATGCACCATGACCGTGATCCCGATACGCTGCAGCAGGCCGTCCGCGACGATATCGAGATCCGGCACATAAGCGCTCGCGACAACGAGCCAGGCGTGATCCCTCCCCGTATACCTCCGGTAGAGCGTGCCAAGGACGATAGCGATCGCCGTAGAGTAGACCAGGTGTTCGAGAAGCATTATTTCCTGTGCTGTTGTCCCCGCGATCCCTATCTTGCGGCATGCAGCCATCGACCCGGTTCAGCGGGGACTCGACGGCGGCCAGGGTGTATCTCTGGCGCCGGTAGGTTCAAACGTCAAAACTTGTTGCAGTCCCCCATCCCTCGCGATTCGTTTCCGTATTCCTCCAGGGTCTCCTGGAGTCTCCTTATGCCTTCCATAAACGGCGATTCTCTCTCCAGCAGCGGCTCAACACTGGGTTCGCACCGGATCACGTCCTCCTCGTAGGGGAGGAAGAACTGCTCCGAAAAGAGGTTCATGCTCTCGCCCAGGATCTCCCGGACCTTCAGTGTATCATCTTTCGAACGCACCCGGTTGATCACGAGATGAACCGAAGGAATGCCCAGTTCTTTTGCCAGACGCGCCAGGCGCTCCGCCACCTGCACCGAGTTGAAGCTCGGGTCGGTGACAATCACCGCCTGGTGAAAACCCTTTGCAATCGACCGCCCGAAATGCTCCACCCCGGCAGGGGTGTCCATGAGGATGACCTCCCCCTCGCGGAGGTTGATATACCTTATGACGGACTCAAGGAGGGTGTTCTCCGGGCAGAGGCAGCCGCTTGCCGCCTGCACCACCGTCCCCATAACAAGTATGTTCACCCCGCCGGGCGCTCTCACCCCGAACCGCTCAACCACGTCGGAGACGTCGGGGTTCAGCGTCAGCATGAGACCCCAGCCAGCGCCGGGGCGTGCACCGGTTTTTTCCTCCACGTAATCCAGGTTTTGTGTCAGCGGGACGATCCGGCCCCTCTCGTCCCAGGGTATCCCTGCTGCGAACGGGAGGTTCATCTGGGGGTCTTCATCAACGGCGAGGGTGGTGAATCCCTTCTCTGCAAAAATGCGGGCCAGGAGGGCGGTGATCGTGGTCTTCCCGACACCCCCTTTCCCGCTGATGATGATCCGAAACCCTTTCTCGGTCGCTTTCCGGGTGTTTTGCTGGATTTTATGGGCAGCATCAAGAATCTTCCTCTCCCTGGCCCCGTCATCGGGCATGCTCTATTCCACCCCCGCGCTTTGCAAGGATCTCTTCGCGTGCGATCCATTTTCCCCGGCACTCCGGGCAGATCTTTGCTGTCTCCTCTCTTAAGGGAGTCTCCAGCCGGGCGATGATGGACTCCGCAAGCGCTTTCGGTGCGTAATGCTTCCCGCAGGATTCACACTCCGCCAGCGGGACTCTTGTGCCGCTCCAGGATCTCATGACCCGCTCGCCACCGATATCTTCCATATCGATCGCAGCGGTGGGGCAGACGTTCACGCACGCACCGCAGCCGAGACAGTCCGCGCTCGGCTCGAAATACGGCGTATTGACCACCGTGTAGGGGCCGCGGTTGATGAAGTTGATCGCACCCGCCCCCATGATCTCGTTGCATGCCCGGACACAGAGCCCGCAAAGGACGCACCTGTTCCCGAGCGGGTCGGCGGGATCGACCCTCTTGAAAAACCGTGTCTTTGTCACCCCGTAGCGGGCTGCCATCCTTTTGATGACCTCTGATCTGGGCGCCTCTGCAAGGTAGAGCTCAAAGAGGATCTTGCGGTGCTTTACGATCTGTGGGGTATCGGTCACGATCTCCAGCCCTTCGGCTGCCCGCAGCGTGCAGGCCGTGGTCATCTCGCTCCTCCCCCTCCTGACGGCCTCGACCATGCAGAGCCGGCAGGCGCCGTAGGGGTCAAGCGAAGCCTCGTAGCAGAGGTGCGGGATCTCGATCTTCTCCCGTATCGCAACCGAGAGGATGGTCTCCCCCTCCTCCGCCCTGTATCTCTTCCCGTTGATGGTGACCTCAAGAATCATCGTCCCACCAGCGCATCGTATTCTTCCCGGAAATAAGCCAGGGTCGTCAGCACGGGGTTTGGCGCTGTCTGGCCGAGCCCGCAGAGCGACGTCGCCGCGATGGTCTCGGAGAGGTCGGCAAGGGTATCGAGGTCTTTTCTTGTCGCTTTCTTTGCCAGGATCTTATTGAGGAGGAGGAGCGTGTGCTTGAGCCCTTCCCGGCAGGGGACGCATTTCCCGCAGGACTCGGTCGTCGCGAAGTTGATGAAGTAGCGGGCGATGTCCACCATGTCCGTATCCTCGTCCATGACGACCAGGCCCCCCGAACCCATGATCGAGCCGACCCGGTTCAGGCTCTCGTAATCCACGGGGGTGTCAAAGAGCCTCACCGGTATGCAGCCGCCCGACGGCCCCCCCGTCTGGACGGCTTTAACCTTTTTGCCCCCGGCACCGCCGTTGCCGACCTCAAACACGATTGTGTTGAGGGACGTCCCGAGCGGCACCTCTACGAGGCCGACCCGGTCAACTTTCCCGACGAGTGAGAAGACCTTGGTGCCGGAGTTGCCTTTCGCCCCGATCCGTGCATACCAGCCGCTCCCGTTGCTGATGATCACAGGCACGTTGCACCAGGTCTCGACGTTGTTGAGGTCTGTTGGATACCCAAAGAGCCCGCCGCCGATATCGGTCAGCCTCGGCGGCCGGGGGCGGGGCCGGCCGGCCCTCCCCTCGATGGAGGCGACAAGTGCTGTCGATTCACCGCAGACGAACGCACCGGCACCCGTCGCGATCCCTATATCAAACGAGAATCCCGTGCCGAAGACCTCCTCGCCGAGGAGGCCGTATTCCCTGGCCTGGCCGATGGCGATCCCGAGGCGGCGTATGGCGAGCGGGTACTCGGCGCGGATATAGATCAGGCCTTCGGCAGCCCCCATGGCATACGCACCTATGATCATGCCCTCGATGAGCATGTGGGGGTCGCTCTCCATCTCGTTCCGGTTCATGTAGGCCCCGGGGTCGCCCTCGTCGGCATTGCAGATGATGTACTTCTTATCGGTCTTTGCATCCCTTGTGATCCGCCACTTCAGGCCGGTGGGAAACCCGGCGCCGCCCCTGCCGCGGAGCCCGGACCTCTCCACCTCTTCTATGATGGCATCCGGGGTCATGCCGGTCAGAGCTTTTTGTGCGGCGGCATACCCCCCGACCGCGATATACTCGTCGATATCCTCGGGGTTGATCAGGCCGGCGTTCCGGAGCACCACTTTCTTCTGGTGCGAAAAGAACGGGACATCCCTGTAGGCGGGGATGTTCCGCTCAAACCCCTCGCCGTAAGTGAGGGTGCACCCCGTCACGTGGTCCCATGACGGGATGCGGCATAGGGCCTTTCCTTCGGGCACCCCGCCCTCTTCGACCGCACGGACGATCTCTTCTGCATCATCCGCGGTGACCTTCTGCAGGATCACGAGCGGTTTTCCCGGGAGCGTGATGTTGACAAGCGGCTCTTCACAGCAGTAGCCGATGCATCCAACCAATGAGAGGTCGATCTCGGGGTTATCCGTCCCTATGATCTCGTGGAGGCGTTCGTACACCTTCGCGCCGCCGACCGCCTTCCCGCAGGTGGCAAGCCCTACGGCGATACGGGGTTTTCCAGGCTGGAGTTTCCGTAATCCGGCCTGCTTTTTTGCCTCGAGATCGGCGGCCGTTCTGATCTTCATCCCTTCCACCCGTATTCGGCAAGGATCGCCGGGAGGTCTTCCGCCGCTGCATACCCGTAAAGGTTGCCGTCAATCCGGAGGACGGGCGCCATGCTGCAGGCGCCAAAACACCGGGCTATCTCCAGCGTGAATTTGTTATCGTCGGTGGTGACGGAGAACCTGCCATCCTCCGCGGTCTCGCACTCTACCCCGAGCATCCCTTCGAGGGCCTCCAGGATCCGGGGCGCACCCTTCACGTGGCACGCGGTTCCCATGCAGACCGTGATGACATGGTCGCCGACCGGCTTTAAGCTGAAGTAGGAATAGAACGTGGCGAGGCTGTAGAGGTGGGAGAGGCGGACGCCCAGTTTATCCGAGAGCATCTCGAGCGCCTCCCTCGGGATGTAGCCCTCCTGGTTCTGGATATCCCCGAGGATCCCGAGGAGTTTCCCGGCCGGGGCGTCATGCTGCGCAATGATTGCATCGAGCGTTCTTTCGTCCATGGTGGATTTCCGTTTATATGCCGAGCGCCTTTCTCTTCCGGTCGATCTCGGCTTCGAGCAGGTCTGCGGCCTTGACGGGGTCTGGCTCAACGGCAAACGAGGCGTTCACGAGATCCGTGAGTTGGGCGGCGAGGAGGCCGGTGACGTTCGGGCTCCCGAAGATCTTCGGCGGGATCCCGAGGACGACGTAGACGCCCGAGGAGACGAAGTAGGTGCCGATGGAGATGGCTTTCTGGGAATACCATTCGGGTGCCGCACCACCGATGGGGAGGTCGCCTATCCCGACGCCGAGTTCCTTTGCGATGTTTGCGGCCAGCATGAGGATGCGCGAGCAGTCGACGCAGGAACCCATGTGCAGGACGGGCGGGATGCCGAGCGCCTTGCAGACGGACCCGAGGCCGTCACCTGCGAGGTCGGCAGCCTCGGGGACGAGCAGGCCCGCTTTTCCGCAGGCGATTGCGGCGCACCCGGTCTCGAGGACGAGTATGTCCCGTTTGATCAACTCTTTTGCAAGCGTCACGTGGCCGTAGTCCTGCTTGATCTTCGGGTTGTTGCAGCCGACGATGCCCACGGCGCCCCTGATCCTGCCTCCAACGATCGCATCGATCAGCGGCTTGTAGGTGCCGCCCAGCGCTTTTCTGATTGCCTCTTCCGAGAACCCGGCCATAAGGTCGACGGGTTTTTGCGGGATCCTGACACGGCCGGGGTTGCGGTTCGGGAAGTTGTCGATTGCGACGGTGATGATCTCTCTCGCTGTATCAAGGGCGGTCTCCGGCCTGAACTCCAGGTAGGTGGTCCCGGGGATCTTGGCCTTCTGGCTCGTGCTCACGACCCTGGTGTGGTAGCAGGCGGCGGTCTGTGCGATCGATGGGAATATGCACTGGTAATCGACGACCATCACTTCGACCGCACCGGTTGCAATCGCGAGTTCCTGGTCGAGGAACGTCCCCGCGATCGGGATGCCGTGCCGCATGAGGAGTTCATTTCCGGTGCAGCACATGCCCACGATGTTGATGCCCTTTGCACCCTTCCCGGCGGCACGCTCTTTCAACTGGGGGTCGTCTGCGGCTTTCACGATCATCTCAGAGAGGATGGGGTTGTGGCCGTGGAGGACGATGTTGACCATATCCTGTTTGAGCGTGGCAAGGTTAGCGCGGCTGCGAAGCGGCGCCGGTGTGCCAAATAGGATATCGGAGCCTTCCGTTGCCATCATCGAACCGCCCCAGCCGTCGGCAAGCGAGGTTCTCATCGCATGCAGGAGGATGTTGACGTAGTCTGCGCCGACACCCATGTGGATCCGGTGCATGGACTCCACGATCTCGCGATCGACGCTGCGGGGGACGATGCCCAGTCTCTTCCATGTATCTTTTGTCTTCTCCGGAGCCCGTTCTGCCATCTGGATCCTGTTCTTGAGAGTCCCGTATTCCTCGAGCATTGCACGGGCAACGTCTTCTGCGATCTCCTCCTTCTTCCTGTTCTCTGTGTTGATGCCGTATTCTGCGGCAATCGCCTTTAACTTGGTCTCGTCGGTGATCTGGTAGCCCTGGCTCTTTCCTACCGCGGTCTCGAGGAGGACTTCCAGGACTTCGCGTCCATGGTCTGAATGGGCTGCAGCCCCTGTTGAGAGGTCGTCGAGCAGGTTCCGCGCCACGATGGTATCCGCGGTGGCGCCGCAGACGCCGCGGTCTGGTTTCTTGCCGAACGGTTCGATCCGGCAGGGCCCCATGGCACACCGGTTGCAGCAGATGCCAAGCTGCCCGAAGCCGCATTGCGGCTGCTGGTCGATAAACCGGTCCCATGCGGTCTCTACGCCGTCTTCCAGGGCTTTTGCGATGATCTCCTGGTCGGCGGCATCAAGCGCTCTCTGCTCTGCGAGTCTCTTTGATCTGAATGCATCATACATTGGTATCTTACTCCTTCTTCATCCCAGGTTCGCCATCTCTTCCAGTATTGCACGGAACGCTCCTACATTCGCCGGGATCTTCGGGACTTCCGCGTCGGTTCCTTCAGACGCGGTCAGCCGGAGGGTGAAATCCCTCCTGCTTGTGCGGATGAGGTCGTTTGCGTCCCCAAACTCGAGTGCGCCTGTCTTGCAGGCCTCGGCACAGGCCGGGATCCTGCCTTCTTTCTGCCGCTGGATGCAGTTGTCGCATTTTGCATTGACTTCGCGGTCGGTGTCGAGGTTGTGCACTCTCTGGAAATGGATGATGCCAAACGGGCACGCCATCGCACAGACGGCACACCCGATGCACCGGTCATACCGGACAACGACGGAACCTGTGACGGGGTCGCGGCAGAGTGATCCCGTCGGGCAGACCTGCATGCACGGTGCAGGGTCGCAGTGCCTGCACCGGTTGGGAAACGTCAGGCAGTTGACTCCCACTTCCACGTGGATGCGCGGCAGCGATCTCTTCTCTTCGTGGATTGCATCGAATAATCTCCTGCTCTCCGAGTGCTCGATCGCGCACGCGATCTCGCAGTGCCTGCACCCGATACAGAGTTCAGGCCTTACAAACACGGTCTTCATCAGTGTTGCCTCCTCATCCTCTCACTCTCGCCACTGGCCGTTCTCGATCAAACCCTACTTACGAACACTCACTATATACCACTTTTTATCGCAGGGGGTGAGAGCGGGAACTCCCCGGCCCATCAAGGGGAGGCATCGCCGGACCCTGTCCCCCTCAGGGAGACGTGATGAACCGCAGGCTCGGGGCAGGAGCACAGCACGAGTGGCACTTTTATTCATTGTGGCAAATATGCAAATCGATAAATACCATCCCCATCTACAGATATGCATGTCTTCCGCCACACGCGATACCGGCAGCCAGATCAAGCGCATTCCTGTGAAAGAACCCACCTGGAGGGACCTGCACGGTCTCAAAGAGGCAGGGGAGAGTTACGACGATCTGCTGTCCCGGATGATCCGGCGAGAGCGGGACTATCGCGACTGGAAGATGATCGTCGAGATCGAGGAGAGCGGCGAGTTCGTAGCCTTCGACCCGGACGAGATCCTGCAGGACGACTGAGGTACCGGAAAGCGGGAAAGCGTGTTTGCCATTCTGATCGAGAGAAGGGCACGGGAGTGCTTAAAGGGGCTCCCCCCCAAAACCCGGCGTATCGTCGTTGAAAAGATCCAGGAACTCGCGGAGAACCCGTTTCCGGGAGGAGACAAGGAAAAACTTGAGTATCCCCATCCCCCTGCCGTCTA
>Ga0116195_1001274_pt1 | contig 15787 bp, 18 predicted proteins | sample AD_SCU002_MetaG_FD_89881 | JGI IMG/M metagenome (GOLD analysis project Ga0116195, IMG submission 89881) | Active sludge microbial communities of municipal wastewater-treating anaerobic digesters from China - AD_SCU002_MetaG | ecosystem: Engineered > Bioreactor > Anaerobic > Digestate | place...
AACTGAGTTAAAAAAATGGTTGAAAAAAAATAAACATGTAAGGACTGTTACTCGTGACAGAGCAAGTGCATACGCAGCTGCAATTTCTAAAATAATACCGAATGCAATCCAGGTAGCAGATAGATTTCATCTTTTTAACAACTTTATGCATGCTGTTAAACAAGCTATTAACAGTCAATTACCTGAAAGGATCGATATAGCCGAGGAACAGGATAGTAAAGGAGTCACTGTTACTAAGGATAATATAATATTAGAGAGCAAAAAAGAACCAAACTAGCACTGGAAAAGATTTAACAGATTACCAGAAAAGCTTAAAAGATTTTATTATTGAAGTACAATCGCTATATAAAGAAGGATATAGTAAAACGCAAATTGTGCAGAGGCTGAATACAACTTATAAAAGAGTTAGAAGATATTTAAATGGAGATCCGGATATTTTGTGCAAATCAGATGGTAGGAGTACATGTAACCGTTCAAGCATCTTAGATCCCTATAAGGAAAGACTTGAGCAATTATTATCAGAAGGAAAGAATTATAAAGAAACTTACGAAATAATCAAATTAGAAGGTTACCCTGGTAAATATACAATACTAAGTGACTATTGTTCAACTTTAGGTAAGCATACTTCCTCAAAAGCTAAATCAAAAGTAATGACACATAAACTATACGTGACTCGTTCTAATATTTTTAGATATCTTTGGTCTGATGAAAAAGAAAAAATAAGCGATGAAACATTTGAAAAAATTATAATTAAATATCCTAAAGTTAAAGCAATACAAAATTGTATTAATGATTTTAGAGAAATATTCGCCAATAAAGATGTTACGTTACTTCACGAGTTTATTAGCAAATACAAAATATCAAATATGAAATCAATTGCTGGATTTGCAGGTGGGTTGATAAAAGATATAAATGCAGTAGAAAATTCAGTAACATCTGAGCATAGTAATGGCTATGTTGAAGGTAACAATAATAAGTTGAAACTGATAAAAAGGCAAATGTATGGGCGGGCAAAATTACCATTGCTAAAAGCAAAGATATTAATTAGAAATGATATTTTTTGCCTAAAATCAACCAAAATTGAGGAAGAACCCGGATGCGTCCGAAATATGCAAGTATTAAAACCGATTGGTGATGACATGTATAAACTTTCCGATATTGATGTCAAAGCATAGATATTTGTCAAAGTTGCAGATGTCCGAAATAGTTTTAAAAAAGTGTTTAGTAAGGGAGGGCGTTTGATTGGCACAGCATAGAGATTTTGCTTTAGTGCAAGGTTGGTTGTCTGGTAACAGTTCTGCTGGCGAAAAGCTTATCACAGAAAGCTATCAGAAGGTGTCACGATTAGTAGCTGTAAAAATTAATTCTAGGACAAATAATTATCAGGAAACTGTAGAGGAAATAACAGAGGAAGCGTTTACAAGAGCTTTTGAAAGGATTCAGACATATAATGGAGCCTGTTCTTTTTATACATGGGTCTGCGGGTTTGCAAAAAACTGTGTTAAGGAAAGATTACGTGAAATATATCGAGATTTAAAGGAACCAGAATATAAGGATGAAGTTGATTATTTCGCGGAATATGAACTAGATGACTTTGACAATCCGGAGGAAGCTGCCTGCAAAAAGGAAGAATATGAGGCTATTAGAAGTGCTTTCCTATCTTTGCAACCTGATTATAGAGAAATATTGCACTTTAGATTGATTAAAGGATTGAAATATGATGCTATTTCTGATTTTTCAGGAAAGTCTATTGATAATCTGGAATCTCTATTCAGAAGAGCACTTAAAGCTTTGAAAAAGCAATTTTATAATTTTTATAAAAACATTTGAAAAATGTGACGGAAAAATTGGTGAAGTGACAATATATATGTGAAAGCGAGAGGGGAGTGTTATGAAAAAGATAGATAGTCTTTTGACAAAGTATGTGGATAGCATAAACTCTGGCGTGCGAATTGACGTAAATGAGATTCTTAAGGAGTGTCCTGATGAGGACCGTGAGGAATTAAAAGAACTTATTGCAATGATCAATGCATTTAAGAAAAGTTATACACCTTTTGAAGTGAGACCACAAAAAGTAAAGAAGCTTTTTACAACACTTGAGAGTTTGCGGTTAAAAAAACAGGCTGATAATCAAAAAACAGTGGTGAATTTTAGAAAAGACAATATTTCCAGCGATGAAGAGATAAAGCTTAATAATAAGCTTAAAAAGCTATTTGACGAGGAATTTGGTGAGGGATAGTATGGGTAAATTTTCATTGGAACAGGGGCTGAGTCCTGAGTGGTATGCAAAGAGTTTGCTAAATAAACTTAACATTAAAGCACCACCTATCATTGCAAAGGATGTGGCTAGGGAACTTGGAATTAAATACCGGGAAGATGATCTGGAAAATGAGAAAGTAGATGGTGCTTTATATAGAAGAGGCGACAAAACGTTGATTGCTATAAACTCGCAGATAAAATATGAAGAACGGAAAAATTTCAGTGGAGCACATGAGATCGGACATTTTATTATAGAATCCCATAATGCGGAGAGTTACAGTTGTTCTAAATCAGATATGGAGATATATGGTTCAATAAAAAAGGTTGTAGAAGCTGAAGCAAACAGGTTTGCAGCGGCATTATTAATGCCTGATGTATTTGTTGTTAAAGCCATTAAAGGAGAAACATTTTCCTTCGATGCAATACAGAGGATCACTGAAACCTTTAAAGTGTCCTTATCGGCAGCAGCTTTGAGATTTGTTGAGTTCACAGATGAGAAATGTGCAGTAGTGTTTTCGCAGAATGGTGAAATTAACTGGAGTCAAAGTTCTAAGAGTTTCAGATACTCGCTTAGAAGAGGAAAACTACTTGATATAACTTATGCATACGACGCGTTTCATGGAAACGACCCACTTTCTGAAAAATTTGAAAAAGTATACCCTCATGCATGGATAGCTGACGCTGATGTGCCGAATGATTTAAATGTGCAGGAATTCAGCTGTTATTTTAAAAATATAAATTCAGTTTTGTCTTTGGTAAAGGTTGAGGAAGATGAGGATGATGATTGGGTAGACGAGGATCAGTATTAAAAAGATTATTTAAAAATTTTACTTAAAGATTTTACTTAATAAGAGACGGATCAGGGTAACTGAATCTGTCTTTTTTATTCCTTAATACTAAAGAAGCCTGCATTATTAATGTGGCTTTTTAAATAAACCAAGCGCCAAAGGAGGGTACAGCTATGGATCCATAGGATATATCGAATTCAGGAAGTCCGTATTTTACCAGTACAACATTACCAAATATTAAATGAGGAGGATTCTATTATGAATCACGAAAAGAATAACCAAATCACAATTACAGTAATTACTACTGACGGCAACCACAAAGATGATTACAATGTCCATAACACTTTGCAAAAGGTTGTGGACAAGACTATCAAAGAATTGGAGCTCACTATTAACCAAACAGAATATGAGTTAGTAAAGAAAGGAAGTACGAATGTACTTGACCTTTCACTTACTATTAAAGCAGCTGGGTTGATTGATGATGATATTCTTGATTACAGGATTAAAAATGGTGGTGGGGGCAATCTGGGGGAAGAGGAAAGAGGTGTTCCCCCACCTTCCTCTTTGAGGAATTTGTCTATAATCTATATTCTAGCGGGGTGACAAAATGGATGAAGGTATTATGCGAAAACACTTCGAAAAGGACACGGAGAAAATTATTAAAAATAATTTATTGTTGGAAGCAAGAGAATGGAAACTGGTAAAATGCCAGTATCCAGATTTTCTGATATCAATGATGCATCCAAAATCCAAGAAAGAGTATGTTTTTTGGTTTTTATGCAATGATTATCCAATTTCAATGCAGGTAGTCGATCCAATAAGCTACAGCCCTGTTCCTTTTGTACAGTGGCCGCATGGGTCGAGCTTTCTTGAGAGGCATACTCTGACCAATAAGCCTTTTCTCTGTATTCCGGGCTTAAGGGAGTACCATACGCATGATAGTCATAAAAACGAAACCAAATGGATTTTCCCATGCAATGAATTCCGACTTCCACAACTTCTTGATAGAGTGTATAACAAGTTTATCAATTCTAATTCATAAGGATGGTGCTTTTCATGAATAATTACAAATATTTTATTCCATTTAATTTGCTTAAGGAAACCAAGGATTTCCTTGTACAAATGGGAAAAAAGGATAAGGAAGCTTATGTATTATGGAGCGGCGTAAAACTGAGCACATTTGAATTTCAGGTCAGGGGAATGATTATCCCTGAGCAACTTGCTGTAAAAACGGCATTTGGCTATGCTTTTGATATTACAGCAAGTTCAATAGGTAAAATAAACGAAGCATTATTTGACAAAGGTGAAATGGGGCTTATACAAGTGCATTCACATCCGGGAGAATCTGCGTTTCATTCTCCTCGCGACGATAAACTTAGTGTAATAAATAGATTGGGCGCATTATCTATTGTTCTGCCTTACTTTGGGAATATAGATTTTTCGGATTTTTCAAAAGTAAAGGTTCATATTCACACTGGGGTGCATCAATGGGAAGTGCTTCCGTTAAACAAAGTTAAGGAAATTATTCATATTGTGAGGTGACTGATTCATGGTGAATATGGAAATGCATGAAGAGAATATTAAATTTCTGAAACACTTTGGTATATCGGATATTTCAGAGGTTTCTGGAAAAAGGGTGGCTCTGGTTCTTCATGATAAAGTGCAACACAGTTATAATTCACAACATATGTTTATTCTTAGCGCTAATTTGCTTTCAAGATTGTTTCTGAATATTGATTTCATATTATCTTCCGGTATTAATGCTCCAATGCAAATAAACGGCAACCAGCAAAAATTGGATGATGTTGTGCTTTCATATGCGAAAAAAGTGTTTCCGCTTGGCAATTTTAGGGTGTTGGATGGGGTAGCTGATTTTTCTAAGTATGATGGAGTGCTGATAGTTGGGTATGGAGCAGGCTATGGTAATATCATTTTTGTAAACTCAAACGGATGGAATATATATATAAACAAAGCTGAAAGCGAGGACAGGTATAACCCTATTGGCGCTTGTGCGGCAGCTTGCTTTGGAGCAGCAGAATTATTCAAAATTGTAATGAAACCTGTAGGGCACAGACTCTGTGGCATTATGAGTTTTTCATTATTAAACTACAGTATGGATTTACCTGCAGATAATCCGAATATTCCTGAATTAGTTGATATCGGCGATATTGATCTTATTGGAGCAGGGGCTATCGGAAGCGCATTTATCTATGCTTTGAACTGTTTGGATAATGTTCGAGGCGATTTGAATATAGTCGATGCCGATTTTTATACTTCTGGGAATTTAAACAGGTATATCATTGCGGATGAAACTTCCGTGGGTATGCTGAAAACTAAGAATGTAAAGCAATATTTGCAACAGCATGGTGATTTAATGGTGCACGAACATCCAGTGGTATTTGACATTTATGTAAAATCGAAAACTTATATGGAGACTGTAATTACAGCAGTAGATAAGAGAATAACACGTTATGTCATACAGGGCGCATTGCCCAGGCTTATATTTGACGCTGCAACAACGAAATCATTTATTGATTTAACAAGAATTGAATTCGGCAAAGGTGGAGCCTGCCTTGGCTGTTTGTATAAGCCGGATAGGAATGATAAATTGATATATGATTATATTTCGAAATATACCGGTATAGAAATTGGCAGGGTAGTCTATCTATATAATTCAAATGAAGGTATTAGTCAGATTGATATAGATATCGCATCTCAAAAACTTGGTAAAGATTTGTCATCATATATAGGCCAACCGATTAATACTCTTTATGCTCATGAGTATTGCGGCAGCGCGATATTAGGCGAAAATGATGACGAAAAAGAGCCTGTATTAGCTCCTGTTTCCTTCATATCTGCACTTGCCGGAGTGTTGGTATTATCTGAAATAATAAAAAATAAGTACTTTCCACAGTACAAAATCAACAATCACTTTCATATCAATACGTTTGGGAAACCAAATCCTATGCAGCACATGCCTATAAATGCCAATGCTGGCTGCAGCTACTGCGGTGATACAGATATAATTGAAGCTTATAATGAAAAATGGAGTGCATTCCTTAAAACAGAAGAAGAGAGGGTAGTTAATGTGGCTAAAAGGCTCTTTTAGAGATATCACATCCATCAAATGAATTTTCCGGGTTACGTGCATCACTAAAGTATGTAAAGAACTCGTGGACAAAGCTGGTGTGACTGGTAATTGAGTTACATATATTACTACAAAACTAAGCAACTGATTTGAAAAAACAATACAGAATATTTAGCACGTTTTGACAATTTTCAGCAAGGTTCTAGTTGTATAATAAGTCATTTAATGTTTATGTTTTTATGGAGGAACTGAAGCATGAGCTTTAATGTAGTATCATAAGTAATATATTACTTTTATTGGAGGACTATAAATGACTGAGCTGGAACAGAAAGCTTACATTTTTGGAACAATATTTACTTTATCGAACAAGCTTCAAATACTTGGGGACGAATTTGGTAAGAACATTACTACTAAACAATGGCTTTTTATCTTAGGCGTTTCAATATTTGAGGAGCCACCGACAATAAGTGAAGTGACAAACTATATCGGGTACTCACGTCAAAATGCAAAACGGATTGCAGCTGCTTTGCAAAAACCGGGCATGTCATAATATCGAAGGATAAAAATGATGCGAGGGCGTTACGAATTGAGCTTACTTCAAAATGTATAGAATACTTTGAAAAACGGGACAAACGGGAAATAGAATTTCTTGAAGAAATCTTTACCGGATTTGATGCTGAATTAACGCATAGCGTTTACAAAGGATTAGTTAAATTAGAACAAAATATCAAGGAGATGAATCTGCGTTGATATTGTTGATGCAGTTACATGATTCTGTAGAGTGAGATATTTCTATGATAAAGGTTAATTCTAGATCAGTTTCATCAATTATAATATTGAATACTTTGATTCTTTTTTGAAGGCTTAGATTCCTATGTTGCCGGAAATGGCTCAATGAAGGGTATAATAGCAAAGATATTTACCTTGTTTCATCAGACTGGTGAAGTTATGGATAAAGCAAGCTTGGTCACTTTCTTATCAGAGTACCTCATTATTCCTAATGCAGTTTTGCAGAATTATATTATTTGGGAAGAAATCGATGATTTACATGCTAAAGCTACTATCTCCTATTACAGCATCACTGCAAGCGGTATTTTTACATTTAAAGAAAATGGTGAAATGCTCTCTTTTACAACTGATGATAGAGAGGCTGTTTCAACTGATGGTACGAGTGATAAAGTAAAATGGTCAGTAGCTTACAGTGAATATGAAGAAACAAAAGGTATCAAAAAGCCAACAGTTTTTCAAGCAATTTTGCATTATGATGATGGTGATCTTATGTATTTCGATGGGAAAGACGTTAGTTTGCAGCCTGGCTGAAAATACAAAGGAACGGAAGAAAAGTGGCTATTTGACATATAATATAGTATACATAAAGAGGTAAATAGAAACAATCAATTTTTAGAAAATTGGGTGCATTTATCAAATCTGAAGAAATATTTACCAGGGGCTATCGTTACGGTGCTTAGAGCATTTAAATTCAGCTACGGGCAAAATCAAACTTACAAAATAATCTGAACAATAGGGTTGTAATTATTTTGTTCAAACACTGATTTTGCTTATCCTTTGCTCAGATACGGGGAAACTCTTCAACATGAAAGGGAAGTTTCTTACTTGAGTGAAGAGTTTCCCCTGCCCAGCTACAGCACCTCCACTTATGCCCCTTACCAATATTTTCTTCAGATAAATCAAATGCACCCGTTGGAAGCATGTGGCTATAGTCATGTGAGGTTTACAACGTCGTCGATTAATGATTTTATCCTGGTGTTCTATATTGGAGAATTCTCTTCGATTATTTTCCTTATATTACCTGAAAGAATTTTAGTTTTATCCTTAATACTTATGTCTGCAAACAATATTTTTCCCAACTGGTAAGTAAGATCCATATAGGGACAATCTGATCCAAAAATTATTTTATCGGCACCGATATAATCTACAAGCTTTTCAAAAGCGCCGAAGTAAGCGATTGTATATGAAGTGTCCACAAAAAAATTTGGGTATTCCTTTGCTGCATCAATAAAATCATTTTTACTCCTGCCATTCCAGCTTCCTCCAGAATGCGCTTGTATGAGTACAACATTAGGATATTTATTTAGTATTCTTTCAACAATATGAATGTCTTCCCAGGAATGGTTCAAGATAGGTATCCCTCTTTCATTGGCAAATTCATACACTGATTGGTAACCTCGACTTACCATCGGACATTCAGAAAATGAAGGGTGCAACTTTATCATTTTCATTCCTAATACCCCAAAGCACCTTTTAAGTTCCTTCTCAATTTGACTTGGTTTATGAGGATCAATTGAGGCCATGCCGATCAAACGGTCAGGATATTTAGCAATAGCATCTCCCACCATTGTATTCCCTAAATATGCATTATTGCTAATACCAATTAATGAAGAAATAAAGAGCTTCTTAACTCCTGCTAGATTCATTGTTTGAATCATATCCTCTGCAGAGTAGTAAGGAATATGTACCCTATTATCACTCCCGTAGTGTCCGTGTGCATCAAATATTTCGAAGCTACTAATTTTTCTTGCTAAAGTATCATACATTATTTCATTATACAATGCATTTAACCCCCTTTATCAGCTCTTCCATATTTAGCCGTCTTATTCTTGTTTTGTCTTCGCTTGATATATCAGCTAATTCGAGCATAGTTATAGGGCAACCAGGATTAAAAACCGGAGCGCCGGTTCCAAAAAGAAGACGTTTTGCAGAAAATTGCTTTACAAGTTTTTCTATTCCTCTGTTTACTTGATAAAATGATGTCTCCACATAAATATTAGGCAGTTTTGATAAAATACTATACAGATATTTATCAGATGCTATACTGCATCTTGTCAATATAAATGGAATTTTAGGAAATCCACTGCATACTGAATATATATCATCCCAGTCAGGTTGTTCATGCCACAAACGATTATTAAAATCAAGAATTACTGGCATATTTATCTCATTTAGCATTCCTAACATATCATCAACAATCCACCGCTTGAATAAGTATTCATGAAGTTTGGGGAATAATCTTACCGCTCTTACCTGGTTTGCAGCAAATGCCCTCTTTATTGTAAAAATATCTGTGAACCCTTCCATTGATGAGGGTAGCAAAGTCCAGCAAATATGTATGCCTTCTATTTTACCAAGCTCCTTGACAAGCAAGCTATTTCCAGTTATTACGCAATTATATTTTGCAATGGAATGATAAACAAGAACATCACTAATCCCGTATTTATACATATACACTTTTAATCCATTGTCATTTATGAACGATATGCCAGTGTTCTCATTCCACTTACCATACATACAATTACAGTCAAACAATGTATTCTCCATGATTTATCCCCTACCTTCATGAATATTTTCACCCCAACTCCATCTTGAATACTTCATTAATTATCTTGTTATTTTCATTTTTAATATCTTATGCCTAATATTAACTATTACCTCTTTTTAAATATTTTTTGATTGAATTGCTTAATTTCAAACTGCTAGACTTCTAAGTAATTTAAGTGCTTTAATACCTTCATTCTCAAAATCGTCGGTCTTAGCTTCTATACTTATACGTCCTTCATAACAAATGTTTTTTAGCTTTTCAAAAAATTCCTTATAAATATCCTCGAAGGAGTCTAATGGAAAGCTCCTGCCATTGCTGTTTGCAATATGAATATGATGAAGAAAAGGAGCAGCATTTGTAATTACTCCCATGTTTTCATTTTCTTTGCGCATATGATAAAAATCTGCTACTAGCTTAATGCGTGGATGATTTACTTTCTTAACAAAATTTATTCCTTCAAAAACAGAATTAATAATATTTGACTCTTGTTTATTTAAAGGCTCTATCACAATATCAATATCAAACATTTCAGCTATTTTACCAGTTATTCTGGCAATCTCAACCAATTGTTGGATTGCTTTTTCATAGTCCCAACCTTCAGGACATTTCCTTGCACCGCCGCTGCCAAAGACTACTATCCTGGCTCCAAATCTCTTTATTCTCGTAAATGCGCTTTCTAAATATGTTTCGACTTCCTCTTTGTAAACATCCTGCCCTACCAGCCTCATACCTTTAGGAAACAAAATATTAAAGGATTCGCACTTTATCGAACTTTCATCTACCATATTACAGCTTGATTTAAACGATTGTTCATCCATTGCAGCGATTTTGCTTACAGATGGTTCGATATAGTCAAACCCTATCTTTTCAGCTATTTTGATGTTCATTATAGATGTACAGCAACCAATTCTCATTAATTCTACACCCCTGATCCAGTTTCGTTGATATTCATATAATGATTATTTAATTTCATTAAGATTGGACAACACTTTTTCAAAAGCATTAATAACCTGGTCAGAATATCCTTCTGTTTCTTCAATAAATACAGGCATGCCAATCAGGTGTTCGATAATATGATTGGTGGTTGGAAAGTCATTTCTGGTATATCCTTTGTAATTTTGAGATGCTATACCCATATTTATTCCGGGTAAATCATGACCGTCCTGCAAAAACTGGTAAAGGTGTAATGGCTTATAATTACGATATGATAACGAAACTCCTTCTGCAGCAATAGCTTTATGAATTTTATATAAGGGAATTCCCAACAGGTGTTTTTCATCATATAATAGCTGCATACCTCCAAAATATCCGGCTGTTTTTGCTTGTTCATATTGTTTAAATGGCTTAATCCCTTTCATATTTCCAATGGTACTAATAATTTTATTCCGATATTTCGATTTTTGTTCATTCCTATAATCAAGAGATTTTAGCATTTCCCGTGCAATTACCAAACTAAAAGGATGCGCTCTAAATTTCATTCCAAACCTTTCTGCTCCATATCTTTCTATTATTTCTGGATAAAGCTCATCTTCTGGATTATTAGATCTATTAATATGTGTATACATAATAATTTTATTAAAAATATCACGATCATTAGTAAGAACAAAACCACCTTCACCTGCGGGAACCGGCTTTCCATTATATCCTCCCTGCATACTAAAGCATCCAACATGACCAATAGTACCTATTTTCTTACCCCGCCATTCAGCTCCATGAGCATGGGAACAGTCTTCGATAACAGGAATACCTAACTTATTCGAGATATCCATTATTGCATCCATATTTACTATATTTCCATACATATGTGTAACAACAATCGCTTTGGTTTTATTTGTTATTTTCTTCTTAACATCTTCCGGATCCACCAATACAGTGTCTGCCTCAGTATCACAAAGTATAGGAGCAGCGCCCATAAACAATGCGGGCGCAATGGTTGATATCCATGTATATGTTGGGCATAATACTTCGTCGCCAGGTTTTATTCCAATTGCAATATATGCCGACCACAAGGCTGAAGTACCACAGTTTAAAGCTGCACAATATTTTGCTCCAAAATAATTTGCTATTTCTCTTTCAAATGGGAAATATGTATGTTCCCAATCCCCTGAAAGACGACCATCATAGATCATCTTGCTTATTGATGATGTAATTATCTCATATGGAGGTTTCCACATCTCTTTTGCTTCTGACGTAACCGATTTTTGTCCGCCATTAATTGCTAAATTCATAATTATCAATCCTTTCTAGTAATGTAATGTTAATCTATTCTAGTTATATATAGATTCTAATGTTAATGGATGAGTATTGCATCATGACTTCCAGAGTTAAATTCAATAAAACAATTTCTAAATACTTTCTGTTAAGTGAATCATTTTGCGTATATATTAAGGATATTAGAGGTATATATCTTATTAATCAGCCCTTTAGTGCACCTATTAATACGCCCTTCACAAAGTACTTTTGAAGGAAAGGGTATAATGTAAGAATTGGTATGGTAGCTACTATTATCACTGCATATTTTATAGTCTCGCTGACAGGTACTACATCAGTGACACCTACGCTTAAATGCATGTTTTCTGTATTGTTCATAATAATTATTTCTCTCAATATTAGTTGGAGTGGCATCAGTTCTCTATTTCGCAAAAATAACATAGCATTAAACCATGAGTTCCAATGTTCAACACCATAATATAATATCATTACGGCAATAACGGGTAATGAAATAGGGAAAATTATTCTAAATAAAATTGTGAAATGTCCTGCACCATCTATCTTGGCTGATTCTTCCAAACTTGATGGTATGTTTTGAAAAGCGGTTCTCATTATAATAAGATTGTAAGTATTGATTGCAACAGGCAATATCAATGACCATAATGTATTCTGTATATTTAAATCCATTACCGTAAGATAAAAAGGAATCATTCCACCACTAAAAAACATAGTAAATGCAATCAAAAACATGATACCATTTTTTAGCATAATATTTTTTCTAGAGAGAAAGTAAGCTCCCATGGAAGTGAAAATTATGTTTATCCCGACACCAACAATTACTATAAACAGTGTATTAAGATAGCCCCTTAAAATCATCGGATTTTTAAATACAGCACGATATGCATCTATGCAGAAACCTAGAGGCATGAATAATAAACCAGCATGCTTCATTAAAGCATGTGGATCGCTGACAGATGCAAAAGCAACATAAAGCATAGGATACAAGGTTGCAAATGCCAGCATAAGCATCAGCAGAACATTAAATATATTAAAAATACGCTCTCCTATTGATTCTATAAAGCTAGTCATAATATCTCCTCACCACAAGCTGGATTCATTTACTTTTCTACTGATCCAGTTTGCCATTACTATAAATAAAAAGTTAATAACGCTATTGAAAAGACCTACTGCAGAACTAAAGCTCCAATTGAATTCAAGTATACCCTTTCTGTATACATAGGACGATATGACATCGGCAGTTACATACGTCAACGGATTATATAACAGAATAACCTTTTCAAATCCAACACTCATAATGCGTCCCAATCTAAGAATTAACATGATAATAATCGTAGGCATCAAAGAAGGTAGTGTTATATATAATGTTTGCTTCCACCTTCCAGAGCCATCGATTCTTGATGCTTCGTACATTTCAGCATCGATACCTGTAAGTGCTGCCAGATAAATAATAGAACCCCATCCTATTTCCTGCCAGATACCCGATATTACATAAATTGGTACAAACAAATTTGCATTTTCAAGAAGTGATACTCTTTCAAATCCGAAATAATATAAAAAATTAGTTATAATTCCATCATTCTTGGTAAAAACCCTGATCAATCCACAAACTACAACCATTGAGATAAAATGAGGCATATAGCTTATTGTCTGAATTGCTCTTGAAAAATACTTGCTCTTTAATTCATTAATTAGTAACGCAAGTATAATAGGAGCAGGAAATCCAAAAATAATTGAAGATAAGCTGATAGTAATTGTATTTTTCAGCACTCTCCCGAAAAACATGCTTTTGAAGAAATCGGTAAAATGTTTGAAGCCAACCCATGGGCTGAGCCGAATTCCCTTTCCAGGTGAGAATTCCTTGAAGGCTATAATAGCTCCGTACAAAGGTTTATAATGAAATACAAGGTAATATGCTAATACCGGAATAATCATAACATACAGGCTTTTTTCCTTCTGCATATTCTTTAATACTCTGTGGAGATAAGATCTGTTTTTGTTGATATGGTTACTGGCAATTTCCGGAGTATTCAAATTTGGCTTCATGGCTCTGTCCTCATTTCTGCATAATAAATTAAGGTTTGGGGCATTGTGCCCACTCGCTTTTGGTCAGGTTTGCTTTGCAAATGCCCCTGGCAAAAACATGTCATACTTGAGAATTTTTTATCTTTAGTATTACCGCTTTTCTTTATATTATGGAACTTAAAGGATATAACCTTTTTTAAGGATTGTGTATATCCCATAAGTCCCATATAAATAATATAATTATAAATAATACGATTTTTAAGTTTATCTGCGCTTATACCTATCAAGTGCAGTTTGTTGTATAGAGATTGCATCTTCAATACCGGTATTCTTTAGTTGTCCGATGTAAGCATCAAAGTTGTTAAGTGATTCTATACCCATTATGACTTTTACAGAATACTCTTGCAAATATGTATCGACATCATTCATAATCTTTGAATACTGTGTACCTTCATTTTTCGAATGTGTCACAGGAGGCATAACATGTTTAACCATATCTGTTTTAGGCCACATAAGATCAGCATTCCTCTGTGCTTCATATATATTGAGCTGATTATACATACTCCTTGTTGCAAACGGACCAGAATACACTATTCTGGCATATTGTGCCAGTGACTCGTCTACCGGTTTACCATCAGGATTTTTAAGCACTTCATCGGTGAATTTAGGTATACCATTTTTTATTGTATATGAAACATTTTCAATGCCATAATTGTTGAGCATAGATCCTTCTTCAGTGTAGCCGTAATCCAGCCATTTTGCAGCTATCTTAACATTCCTGCATTTTGATGTGATAACAGCTGCAATATTTCTATATTTTTGAAGCCAATGTCCAAACTTAGGCTTATCTCCTTTATTAAGCACTGGAAAAGCCGTAGGTTGTAAATCTGATTTCGGATCTGCTTTTTCTAATGCCGGAATATATAAAGTAAATCCGCCGCCTCTATTAAGAATTGTAGCTCCTGAATTACCATTAATTATGTTTGCATCAAGCCCTTTCTTATCAGTTGAGGCGAAGTTCTGATCAATCAATTTTTCCTTGTACCATTTTGCCATGGTTGCAAGAAAATCCTTATATTCCTTTTCATATGGCCCATATTTAACTTTTCCATTTTCCTGATAAAAACCCAAATATACACCATAAGCACCTATAAAAGACCCTTCACTAAATGCTCTTAATGCATTTGTCCCGGAGCCGTTCCAGGAGAAAGGAGCTATTACATTCTTTTTCTCTTTAAAAGCCTTTAAAGCAGTATACCATTCCTCTATTGTTTCAGGTAATTGCAGCCCTAATTCATCAAGCCAATCCTTCCTTATTCCAGGTCCTCTCCAGCACAGATCTTCTTCAGTATCAGTTATATAAGGGAATCCAAAATACGATGATTCGTCAGTTCTAACCATTTTATCAAGTTCAGCATCAATCTGAAGTATTTTTTTAAAATTTGGTGCATATTGATCAATAATGTCATTTAATTTAAGAATAATATTATCACCAATTAGTGTTTCAGGTCCGCCAGAAAAATAACTCATATCTGCATCGATTATATCAGGTAAATCCATTGAAGCAATCATAAGGTTTAAAGCTTCACTTTCATTACCTATAAGAGAATGCATGTAATTAATTTTTACACCAGTTCTTTTCTCAAGTTCTTTTGCAAAAGGTGTATCTCCTAAACTCGCATAATTTGCACTTACTTTTGAATTTAATGGTGTCCAATACGATAACGTAACTTCTGTATTAATGGGATAGGTGTTTTCGATTTCTGCCTGTGACATATTAGTAGTATTAACAGTAGTTGGAGATGTCTTTTTATTATGATCCTTTACACATGCAACAAGAGATGTTGCAATAATTAAAACAATCATAATAAAAGAAATTATTTTAAAGATCCTATTCATTATTACTACCTCCTCAATTTTCGTTTCAAAAGAGCACCCTTTAATTATTATTTTAGGCAACTTTATATAAGATGTGAAGTGACAATATTAGAAATTTCAATGACAAAATTGAACAATTCACGGATACCTTTAATTACAAGGCTTTCATGGAAATATGTTGTG
>Ga0116195_1001277_pt1 | contig 15764 bp, 11 predicted proteins | sample AD_SCU002_MetaG_FD_89881 | JGI IMG/M metagenome (GOLD analysis project Ga0116195, IMG submission 89881) | Active sludge microbial communities of municipal wastewater-treating anaerobic digesters from China - AD_SCU002_MetaG | ecosystem: Engineered > Bioreactor > Anaerobic > Digestate | place...
GATCCGGCAAACGAAATTCTCCGCACCGAAGTGTTGAGTCGTTTACAAAACAACGACTCTTCGTTGTTCATCGTATCTTACCCCGATGCGCTGGCAGAAAAAACGGTTTCTCAGGCAACACTTCAGCAAAACACCCTGAGGTTGTCGGTGGGTGAGCAGGTGGATTCCGGTTTTGTATCGGAAGTACTGGACTCTTACGGTTTCACCGCTGTGGATTACGTTTACGAACCCGGACAGTATGCCACTCGCGGAAGTATATTGGACGTCTTTTCCTTTTCCAACGAATTGCCTTACCGTATCGATTTCTTTGGAGACGAGGTGGAAACCATTCGCAGCTTTGAAGTTGAAAGCCAACTTTCTGTAGAGAAGTTCGTCGAAATCCGTATCGTCCCTGAATTCGGTAAAAGTAAGCACAAAAACGCATCGCTTTTTGACTCTGTTCCCCGGGAGACGATTATCGCGATTGAAGATATCCGCTGGATAGAAAGCCGCGTTGAAAGTATCTGCAACGATGAGCTGAGCATTGACATCAGTAACGAGGAACTGGTTAAAGCCGACCTGCTCACGAAAGAAGAGTTCCTGTCATCTATTGAACCGTTCACACACCTGCGGTTCGATACGAAACTGACGGACACCCCAGATGCCATCTTGCAGTTTCAAACAACTCCGCAACCGTTGTTTCAAAAGAATTTTGATTTGATTTCGGACTCGCTCAACCAGTTCCTGCAAAACAACTATACCCTTTACATTCTCAGCGACAGTGAAAAACAGCACCAGCGTCTGAACACCATCTTCCACGACAGGGGCGACGATATTCCGTTCACGCCTGTAAACAAAACATTGCACGAAGGGTTTTCGGACGAATCGCTGAAAATCTGCTGCTTTACGGATCATCAGATTTTCAACCGGTTCCACAAATACAACCTGAAATCCGAGAAGGCCCGCTCCGGAAAGATTGCACTCACATTAAAGGAGCTTAACCAGCTTCAACAAGGCGACTTTGTGGTTCACCTGGATCACGGAATCGGAAAATTTGCGGGACTGGTCCGCCTTCGTATCGGAGAAACGGTGCAGGAGGTGATCAAGCTAACCTACCTTAACAACGATTCGGTATTCGTTTCCATCCATTCCCTTCATAAGATATCCAAATACAAAGGCAAAGAAGGAGAGTCTCCGCAACTCAACAAATTAGGCTCCGGTGCGTGGGAAAGGACTAAGGAAAGAACTAAAACAAAAATAAAGGATATCGCCCGCGACCTTATAAAGTTATACGCCCAGCGACAGAACGAAAAGGGATTCTCCTATTCAAAAGACACCTACCTGCAAACTGAACTGGAAGCTTCGTTCATGTATGAAGATACGCCCGATCAGCTAAAAGCCACGCAAGAAATCAAGCTGGATATGGAAAGTGACCATCCGATGGACAGGTTGGTATGCGGCGACGTGGGCTTCGGCAAGACGGAAGTAGCCGTACGTGCGGCTTTCAAAGCAGCCACCGATGGCAAACAAACGGCCGTTTTGGTACCGACCACCGTGCTGGCCACTCAGCATTACAAAACGTTCAGCGGAAGATTGTCCGATCTTCCCGTAAAAGTGGATTACCTGAGCCGCGCCCGCTCGGCGAAAGAACAAAAACAAATCCTCTCCGAGCTGAAAGAAGGCAAGATAGACATCATCATCGGCACTCACCGGTTGGTAGGCAAAGACATTCAGTTCAACGACCTGGGCCTGTTGATTATAGATGAAGAACAAAAGTTCGGCGTATCCACCAAAGAGAAACTGAAACAGCTGAAAAGCAATATCGACACGCTCACGATGACCGCTACCCCTATTCCCAGAACGTTGCAGTTTTCGCTGATGGGGTCTCGCGATTTTTCCATCATAAACACGCCTCCCCCCAACCGTTATCCTGTACAAACGGAGGTTCACACGTTCGACGTGGAGGTGATGAAAGAGGCCATCAACTACGAGGTGAGCCGGAACGGGCAGGTTTTTATCGTCAACAACCGCATACAGAACATTTACGAAATGGAAGCGCTGCTCAGGCGCGAGGTCAAAGACATCCGTATTGCGGTAGCTCACGGACAGATGGATCCGAAAAAACTGTAAGCCATTATTGCCGATTTTCTGAATCACGAGTACGATGTGCTGCTGGCAACCACCATTATCGAATCGGGAATTGATATGCCCAACGTGAACACTATTATCGTTATCAACGCTCAAAACTTTGGGCTGAGCGACCTCCACCAACTTCGCGGACGCGTGGGAAGGAGTAACCGCAAAGCGTTCTGTTACCTGATGGCTCCACCGCTCTACACACTCAGCACCGATTCCCGGCGAAGGTTACAGGCTATTGAGAATTTCTCCGAGCTGGGCAGCGGCATTCACATCGCGATGCAGGACCTGGATATCCGGGGTGCCGGTAACCTGTTGGGTGCAGAACAAAGCGGATTTATTGCCGACCTGGGCTACGAGACGTACCAGAAGATCCTGGCAGAAGCCGTACAGGAATTGCGCAAGGAGGAGTTTACCGAACTCTATCGCGAACAACAGGAACTGAAGGCCGAAAGGGAAGAGGATTTTGTCGACGACGTGACCGTAGAGAGTGACCTGGAGCTGATGTTTCCGGTAGCCTATATCCCCAACGATGCCGAACGGGTAGCCATGTACCGCGAGTTGGACAACATGGAATCCGAGACACAAATCATGGATTTTACCCAACGGCTGGAAGACCGTTTTGGTAAAATCCCCGCACAAGGAAAAGAGCTTATCCGTATCGTGCGGCTTCGCCGGCTTGCTAAATCACTAGGTATCGAAAAGATTTTCCTGAAGACCGGCCGAATGACCCTCTTCCTTATCTCCGATACCGAATCGCCTTATTACCGCTCAACGGCTTTCGACAAACTGCTAAACTTTATCCAGACTCATCCGCGGGACTGCCAGCTACGGGAAGCCGGCAAAAAACGATCGGTAATCATCCGGAATGTAAAAACCGTTGAGGCAGCGATTGCGCTAATACAATCCATCCACTGACAAGTACCGTTCTCCCGTATCGTAATTGAACGTCAATATCCGCTTTTTCTCGGTCAGTTGCGACACTTTCTGCGCCACGGCAGCAATAGCCGCACCGGTGGAGATCCCTCCGAGAATACTCTCCTCTCGTGCTAGCCTACGGGCGTATATAAAGGCGTCTTCGTTGGATACTTTGATGACACTGTCGAGCACGTTCAGGTCCAACGTGTCGGGGATAAAGCCAGCTCCGATGCCTTGAATGGTATGCGGGCCGGGACTATCGCCGGAAATAACGGGAGAAGCCGCCGGCTCAACGGCAATGACCTGAATGGAAGGAAACTTCTTTTTTAGCTCTCTCCCCACTCCTGTAATGTGGCCACCGGTACCTACCCCCGTAATCAGGTAATCAAACCCTTCGGGAAAATCATCGAGTACCTCTTTTGCCGTCTTCTCTGCATGAACCGTTACATTGGCTTGGTTTTGAAACTGTTGTGGGATCCAGGATCCCGGAATTCCGGATTGAAGCTCCAGGGCTTTCTCAATGGCACCTTTCATCCCTTTCTCCCGGGGTGTCAACACCAGTTCCGAGCCAAAAAGCCCGATCAGGCGACGTCGTTCAACCGACATGGATTCGGGCATCACGATAATGACCTTATACCCTTTGTAGGCACCGACAAAAGAAAGCCCTACACCGGTATTTCCCGATGTGGGTTCTATAATGGTTCCTCCGGGCTTCAAGATCCCTTTTTTCTCCGCATCTTCAATCATTGCCAGAGCAATACGATCTTTGATACTCCCTACTGGATTTTGTCTTTCCAGTTTAATCCATACTTCGTGATGGGGGAACAACTTGCTCAAACGTACGTGAGGTGTATTCCCGATTGATTCCAGAATGTTGTTAAATCTCATTGTTGTTAATTTTAAAATGTTATGAATACCTTATATGTTTTTGTTTAAATGATAAAGTCAAGAGGCTGAACAAAGTTTTTTACCGTTCTGATCTTAACATCCACCGAGTTGTAAACCAGCGAATAGGGGATAACGCTTTGTGTCAACCACGCACCGCCACCAATGGTTGAGTCGTGCCCGATAACCGTCTCTCCTCCCAAAAGGGTAGCATTGGCATAAATAACCACATTGTCTTCCACTGTGGGATGCCGTTTTACATCCGACAGTTTTTTTTCCACGTAGAGCGCTCCCAGCGTTACGCCCTGATAGATTTTCACGTTGTCGCCTATTTCGGCAGTCTCACCAATCACAATCCCCGTGCCATGATCCAAAAATAAATTCTTGCCGATTTTAGCAGCGGGATGGATATCGATTCCGACTTTTGAGTGAGCATATTCACCAAAAAGGCGCGGGATAAGAGGTACACCCAACACATGCAGTTCGTGCGCCATCCGGTAGACACTCAGTGCAAAGAAACCGGGATAAGTGATGATTACTTCTTCGAGTGACTTGGCTGCCGGATCATTTTTGAGGTAGCATTTTGCATCTTCGTACAAAAGATCCTGAATTTCAGGAAACCGGCTGAAGAATTTATACACAGCTTCGTCTGCAAACTGCTGATCCTTCAAGCGGGCAATGTTTACACTCAATTCCCGGGCGCAATCCTTTAGCTTTTCATGAATGTCACCCATATCAATCCGTTCGCAGACAGGGAACATTTGCGAAAAGAGCGTTTTAACCACTTCTTCCAGCTTACACTTGTCAATGGGGATTTGTACGGGCAACGGTTGAAACTTATTGATAAGTTCAAAAGTCTTTTTTATCATAAGAGGAGTTTTTTTAATGAATAATTTTTATTTGTTTGCTGAAAGGAACAGAGGGCCAGCCCTTGTTAATCGATTGGGAGGTGGTGATCAACAACAGCAACAACAAATATGCATTCGCTTCTTATTCATTTTTTACGTTAGGAAGTAGCAAAGATATAACTTATTTGAAATGAAAACACCCATATTTGTTGTTTTGTTCATTTTTGTCCCTAAAAAAATAACATTTAATAAAAAAACTGTTCTTCAACAACAAATATGAACTACAGCAGGCTGTTTTATTTTACATTTTTAATCCTTTCGATAAGTTCGTCACCCAACGCTTTTTTATCTTCAATGTGCTTAAGGGTAGCCATTACGAACAGATTTTTATCAAAAGCTCCGCGAACATATTCAAAGTCCATGGCCTGGTCCTGGATGTTCCCATCGGAACCGAATCCGGTTTTGAAAGACAACGAAAACTCTTTCTTTGCATCGGTGTAAATCATTTCATCAAGCTTTACCACCGAAGTTTTCCATTTTTCCACAATAGCGATAACATCTTCAGCAGTAATTGTCTCGGGGGTAACGCTATAGAATTCCTGAATTTTCTCCCATGCCCAAGTCCACTCCAAGGTGTAGTATTGTTCGTGAAGTTGTTTAAACACGTTGTTGATCTCCTTCAACTTCGAAACCTCACCGCTTTCAATCTGACAAAGCAAGTGGTCGATTTCCGATTTTGGGGCAATCAGTCCGGAAATGTCTATCCATTCGCCCGACCCGACTGTTGTGTCCGGTTTCAACCTATCCCGGACCTCTTCGTTTGAAGTAAAACGGGTATTTTCGAGCCTTTTTATGATGGAGTTTCCCAAAAATTTATGAATGACAATTTCATACAGCTCCAGCCCTCTTTTTAAGGCAGCATTTTTGATGATACAACTCTGATAGGTGTAGATTTCGGAGGTTTCGCCTGCCGTTGCCTGCAAGTTCTTCAAAATACTTACTCCGGCAAATACTTTCTGGATGGTATAGGGGCTCAACAAGTTGAAATTGATAAAATCGAGCTTGTCTGGATCTTTCCTCTTGTCCCGTTCGGGCCATTTTTTGGCATCGCGAATGGTGCCCACACTTTTCAGGTTTATGGCCGGAGCCAGGTGTGTCGCATTGTTGTTTTCCACCAAATAAGAGAACGGCAAGTTCGAAGTATCCGAGTGGTGGTAGTGCCGGCCTAAGATCAAGGAGAAAGGGCCTACCTTTGCCGGCCAGAGCACATAGGAATTACTCGTTGTTTTAGCGCCGCGCTCAACGATTCCCTGATGAATGGGCCCCAGCTTGTACATGTGGTTGCTTTGATTGGATCCCGATCCGGCGTTCATAAACGAGAACATACCGGCTATGAGCAATGTGGACTTATGGTGGGTTACCGTATAAGGCCCGGCAAAAAGGGCGCAGGCTTCGCCGTTCTCTCCCTGGCAATTGCTGAAAAAGAGCGAGTCGGAGGCTGAATATCCGTGATCGAGGTGGCATGCCTGGCCGATAAAGCAGCGGGAAATAATGCATCCGCCATCGATTCGGGAACCCGAAGAAATAATAAAATCCTCAGCAATTACATTCCTGCCGACGTAGACAGGTGCCTGTTTGTTACTGTTGATGCTACCGTTTTTCAGCTTCATGGCACCGGTGATCTTGCAAAAACTGCCGATCCTCACGTTTTTGATGTATCCCACGTTCACAATCATGGCATCGTTTCCTATGCTTCCCATATCCGACGCATGTTTTCCGGCGTAATAATCAACCATCGCCTTCATGCGCTTGATCAAGTTGGGGCGGTGCCTGTAAAGCGCATATACGTATGCAAAATGAGCGGATAATTTATCGTGGATATGAACCTCGCGTCCTCCCGACTCGTTCAGCACATTTACTTCCGTCCCGTTTCCAAAAGTTGTCTTAGCGTCAACCAGAATAACATCTACGTTTTGAATGAAGCAATTATCACCGATGAGGTAATTGGCTATGTAATTTTGAATGTTCTCTATTACCACATTGTTACCGATCTCACAATTGTGGATAACAGCGTTATTGATACAGGAGTGTTTTTTTAATCCTCCCGCCAGCTCAAACTCATTCTCCAACACGCCTAACTTTATCTTTCCCGAAAACCGGGTATTTTTAATAAAGTGAGGGTTGAACCCGGCACTCACCTTTACACGTGTCCAGTCGGCACATTCGCAATTCTGGCTTTGAAGCCGTTCAATTTCTTGCGGTGTTAAACTCCTTAGTTCCTGCATGACTATAATTTTTGTTGCAAAAATATAGAAAAAACCCGTATGACGCTCACGACGGCATACGGGTAAAAAAGTTAGTTTTAAGCGATCAGCCCAACAGAGCCTTAAAAGCTTCGTAGACGAGGAAAGCAGGCCATACAATTGCTTTCAGAAAACCCAGTACTCCCATCCAGAAAGTGGCAGCAGTTGAGATGTACCAAACGGCCGCGCCAATCACTCCGAGTCCATACACGGCATCCCCTGCGGAGCCGCTCCCTTGCGTTTTTCTACCCATAATCGTTAATTTTAAATATGAAAATTATCCGTACGGGTCGGAGTTTGTCCAACACAGAAAGAAGAGAGACTTAATAGGACCTATTTTTTCTCTTTCAACGCTTCAAAGATCAGCTTTTCGAGTTCGTCCGCCAACTCGGGGTTATCTTTGATAACCGCTTTTGTAGCATCGCGCCCCTGAGCCAGCTTCGAGTCGTTGTAGCTGTACCACGATCCGCTCTTTTTAATCACGTTCAGTTCAGCACCCAAGTCCACAATCTCTCCTTCGCGTGAGATTCCCTCACCGTACATTATATCGAATTCGGCCTTACGGAAAGGAGGTGCCACTTTATTCTTCACCACTTTTACGCGGGTCTGGCTTCCGTGTACTTCATCGCCATCTTTTAACTGGCCAATACGGCGGATATCCAAACGAACCGAAGCATAGAATTTCAAGGCATTACCTCCTGTGGTAGTTTCGGGATTGCCGAACATCACTCCGATTTTCTCCCTTAGCTGATTGATAAAAACACAGGTTGTATTTGTCTTCCCTATCGTTGAAGTGAGTTTACGCAACGCTTGCGACATCAGCCGGGCCTGCAATCCTACGTTCGAATCGCCCATATCGCCTTCAATCTCTTTCTTGGGGGTAAGCGCCGCCACAGAGTCAATCACAACAATATCCACTGCCGATGAACGAATCAACTGCTCGGCAATCTCCAACGCCTCTTCGCCGCTGCTGGGTTGAGAGATAAGCAAGTTATCGGTATCTACTCCCAGTTTTTCGGCATAAAACCGGTCGAAAGCATGTTCTGCATCGATGAAAGCAGCCACACCGCCTGCCTTTTGTGCTTCGGCAATGGCGTGAATGGCCAACGTGGTTTTTCCCGATGATTCGGGACCGTATATCTCTATAACCCGACCACGCGGATATCCGCCAACGCCGAGGGCTGCATTCAATCCTATCGAGCCTGTTGGAATAACCGATACTTCCTCTACTTTTTCTTCGCCCATCTTCATGATCGAACCCTTTCCGTAGGTTTTCTCAATCTTAACCATCGCCGCACGAAGCGCTTTGAGTTTCTCACTGTTTTGTGGGGTTTCTTTTTCTGCCATAATATTTTCGTTTTTTATTATTTGTTTCTTGTCAGCCGCTCAAAGCGAAGCATAAGATTTTCCTCTCACAGATTCAATATCTGCTCTGCATGGTTTTTTGTATCCACACCTCGACCCTCAATGATATGGCGAATAATACCGGCTTCGTCAATTAAAAATGTGGTGCGGACTGTACCCATATAGGTTTTGCCGTAATTTTTCTTTTCCTGCCAAACACCAAATTCCTGAACCAGCTTTTTATCCACATCGGCAATCAACGGAAAGGGCAAGTCAAACTTTTCGATGAATTTCCGATGCGAATCCTCACTGTCTACACTCACACCTACAACTGCATAACCGGCTTTTTTCAGGTCCTGATATCCGTCCCGCAGGCTGCAGGCCTGAGCCGTACATCCAGGCGTGTTATCTTTCGGATAGAAATAAAGTGCCAGTTTCTTTCCTGTAAAATCAGTTGATTTCACTGTTTTCCCGTCCTGACCGGTACCCAATATTTCGGGAATTTTGTCTCCAATCTGTAGTGCCATAATTTTTCTTTTTTTTGTGGTAGAGAGATCAAAGATAGTGTTTTTTTAAATAAGAAAGAATTCCCTTCCGCAATAGGATACGGGAAAAATTCACACCAATTTATACATTCCTCCCGGCAAGGCTTTTACAACATTTTTCATTTCGAGCTCAAGCAATGTAAAGAACAACTCCGAAACCGGTAAGTTGAGTTCGATTCCCAGCTTGTTCACGTGCATGGATTCAACCCCGTTGAGCGCACGAAAAACTTTTTCTTCCACTTCGTTCAGGTCCGGGGACAACTCTTTTTGCACGGGTTGTTCCGGTTTTTCGGCTGTGTCCCACCCCATCTGTTCGATGAAGGCGACTGTATTTTGCATCAATACGGCTTTGTTTGAAGCGATTAAATTATTGCATCCCGATGATCGGGCATCGGTTATTCTTCCGGGTATGGCAAAAACTTCGCGATAATAGGAATTGGCGATATCTGCAGTAATGAGTGAACCTCCTCTATCTCCCGATTCTACAACAACCACAGCATCTGCCATTCCGGCAACGATGCGGTTCCGTTTTACGAAATTGAATCTATCGGGTTCGGTGCCGCTCGGAAATTCGGTAATCCAGGCTCCCCTTTCCAACATCTCTATGGCCGTTTTCCGGTGTACAGACGGATAAACTCTATCCAATCCGTGTGCCAGTACCGCAACCGTTGAAACATTATTTTGCAACGAAGCGCGATGCGCACAGATGTCTATTCCGTATGCCAGGCCACTCACAACAAGTATATCGGGGAAAAGCCCTGACAATTCCCGGACAAATTTTTGACAAAACTCCAATCCGTATCTGGTTGCATTACGCGTCCCGATTATGCTCACCACTTTTGGCGCATTAAAGCCGGTGTTGCCTTTTGCATACAGCAGAACAGGCGCATCAACACAGTTAGTTAACCGGGAGGGATAATGGTGTTGCGTATAAAAAAGTGTCTGAATATTGTTTTTCTCAACAAATGCCAGTTCTTTTTCAGCTTTTCTCAATACTTCCGGATTACGGATCTCATGGATCAAACGTCGCGATAAACCCGGCAGTTTCTCCAAACTCCCTGTTTTCTCACTAAATATGGCCTTCTCATCCCCAACAGCCCTCATCAGGTTACGAGCATGTACGACTCCGACGCCCTGAATACAGGTTAACGCAATCTGATATAGGGTTTTGTCGGTTATCATGAGATTGAGATTTAAAGTTTAGAATATCTCTTTGTCCCTTGTTCCTTACTCTAAATATACTCCTTAAACGCTTCGTCAAAGACCTCGGGTTGTGAAAGTTTTCCGTTCACCAGGTTGACCACTTCGATCTTTGCACGGGCACAAAGCACATTATCGGATTGACGGACAATCTCCTGATGAAAAATATATTTCAACCCTATCCTCTCCAGCCGGGAAACCGTACAAATAAACCTGTCCATTCCGATTAACGGAACTTTGTATCGGATTTCCACACGAGACACAACAGCATCAATTCCTTGTTTATGAAGTTGGTAAAAATTCAATCCCACCTTCTCCAGAAACTCATGGCGTGTTACTTCAAAATAATGCTGATAGTTGGCATTATTGACGTGGCCCTGCGTATCACACTCATAATCACGCACCTTCATTGTATATGTAAAAATAGGATCCATAGAAAACGCACTTCGGGTTAAGTAATAATTACAAAAGTACGAAATTCCAGTATATGCATCAAGGCAATATCGGGCAAAAATCCTTTAAAAGCAAATCCTCATCAAGGTTTAACGACAGCAGTAATTTTGTTTGCAATTTTTAGAGCGGTGGACAATGTATTCAGGTTATCGTATAATTTTCCGTCCTTGCCCGAGTAATGGCTGTGTCCAACCGGCTTTAACTCCATCTCTTCCCGGCTATTTGTGTCTAATTTAGTCACATAAACCAATGCCGGCTGGCTCGAGGTCTTGTATTCATTGTCGCCGGGAAATTTGTTGTTTGTCCAGTGTTCGTTCCAGTCCCACGATTGGTTCAATTCCAGAAACAACGTATAAACCCCGTTCAACGGTTTGTCGGTGTTGAGATAAAAAACGAAAGAAGACGACGGCGTAGCTCCTGTATAAGCATCAGGGACAGGCTGTTGAGGAGTCGGCAACAACGTTCCGGCTTCATTTCTTATGTTTCGTTGATAAGCCCAATAAGGAAGGGCTGCCGGTCGCTGAATCTCGCCCGCCATCCATCGTCCGGCTTCGCGGCTCACATGTTTGAATACCCCAGTCCCGATGCTTTCGGACACATAAAGAGTTTGCAAAAAATTACCTTCGGAATCGGCTAACCAGATAGCAAAAAGCGGGTGATTATGTTCTTTTCCTTTCTCAAATTTTAACGTGATAAGGCTTCCCCCGTTTCTTTTCCCGTATGTGAATTCCTGAACTTGTCCGGGTTCTTTTTTTACCGAAACGCAGGAAGAAAGAGTTATGGCGAAAAATGCCACAAGCAACAGAAGAATATTTCTTGTTGGATTCATCGTTTTACCGTGTTTAGAGTTTACATTTTAATGATTATCCCTACCGTAGGCAATACGGTGCCACTATAGGCGTCAATTATACGGATTCGCTGACGGTTTTCAGGATCGGCCGGATCATCCATAACGGCACCGTCAACATCCTTGTTGGTATAAATCGGCGCATTTCTCGATTTAAAGTTATAGACGTTCTGCACGTCCGCATAGAGGTTCAGCGTCCATTTCTTGTAATAGATCTCCTTATCTATACGCATGTCCAACTGATGCGCGTTGGGAAGGCGCAACGAATTGAAGTTACTGTAATCGATATATGCCCGGTTGGTAATGTTCCAGGCCGCTTTATTTGTGGATAAATCCATATCCACGGGGGTATAGGGTGCACCGCCTACAAAACGCCAACGGGCAGACACGTTCCAGTTTTTCGGAAATTTATAACTGCCAATGAGGTTAAGCAAGTGCTTCGTATCCCACGACGAAGGCCTGTAAACCCCTTCCTTATCAGTAAACTCACTGCGGAAAAAAGTGTATGTTGTAGTTACGTTCAGGTTGTTCCATTCCAATATCTTGCTGAAAAACTCAACGCCGTAGGCACGTCCCTTACCGGCAGACAAGACTTCTTCGTCGCCCACCTGGCCGTATTCCGTTCCTTTGCTTGCCAGGCTACTCCCATCGGAAACCGACAACGGATAATTTTCGTACTGTTTGTAAAACCCTTCGAGCGTCATTCTTACGTTGTTCTTCGGACGGAACTCCACGCCTAAAATCGCCTGGTTGGAAAAGATGTATTTCACCCCTTCGTTGCGATTGGCGTATTCTCCTGCTGCATTTTTAAACCCGAGCGACGTATAAGCCGGCTGCATAGCGTAACGTCCGAAGTTGGCATTCAAATCCCACTTGTCCGTAAGCACGTACGAAGCCGAAAATCGAGGCGACAACTGGTTCAGGGGATCCTTCATGTTGTCGTTGAAGTTGTTGCCTACCGTGCTTATCCCGAGCGACAATTTCAGGCGGTTCTTAAGGTATTCGTCCGAAACTTGTGCAAATGCCTGATATCCGAATAAGCCGAGTTGAGTGTGGTAATTTATATCATTAACCGCGCCGTTCAGAAAGACTTTAGCTAAAGTTGAATTGGTATAACGAGCGTACTCGATACCTCCCCCCAGCATAAGTTTCACGGGTAAACCCGTATAAACCCGTTCAAAACGCAGTTTATTTTCGGCTTCGTCGGAGAGATAATCGAGTGTTTTGGGTTTGCTTTCATCGTTATCGAGGTATTTAAAGTTTTTGTTCCGAAGCATATTCCGGCTCAATGCCCACGTATCGAAAAAGCGGCTTCCGAAATGCTTGAATACTGTTCCAACCGTATAATTCCATTGGTTGTAGACAGGAAGGTAACCCAACAGGTAGCGCTGGGATTCCGTTCCGGATTCCTGCAATCCGGTATTCAACGTCATGTTGTCTATGGCACCGATACCGATGAAGGTCAACTCGTTCTTCGCGTTAATGTTGTACTTGTATCTCATCTGAAAGTCATTGTAGGTAGGCAGGAACGGCAGTCCGATAGCTTTGAACAACAACTGAAGGTAAGATTGCCGGGCTGATGCGATAAACGTTGAATTTGTCCCGGCAGGGCCGTCAACAGTAATAGCCGCATCAGATGCGCCGACCGAGAGCTTCGTATGCACACGGTCCCGGCTGCCTTCTTTTTGCCTGATTTCCATGACGGAGCTGAGCGCATTCGTGCGGTTAGCAGGAAAGGCACCGGTATAAAAACTGATTTCCCGGACAAAATCGGGGTTAACCACGCCGACAACTCCACCGGACGAGCCTTGCGTGGAAAAGTGGTTGATTATTGGGATCTCGATCCCATCGAGGTAAAAAACATTTTCTGAAGGGCCACCACCTCTCACGATCAAATCGTTCCGGTTAGGGTCCGTAGCCCCCACACCGGGAAGTGTTTGCATCGCTTTTGACACATCACGGTTCACGCCGGCACTTTTTTCAATCTCCTGCACTCCGATGGTCAATATTGAAACGGGACTCTCTATCCGTTTGAGGCTAAAGTTGGGGCGAACCACAACTTCTTCGAGTGAAATAGCCGTTTCGGGCAACTCAATATCAATAAATGTGGTTTGATTTCCCTGGACTTGAATTTCTGAAGATACGGTCGTTTCAAAACCGATAAAACTTGCCGCTAAACGGACAAAACCCGGGTCGATACCCGTGAAAATAAAGTTTCCATCTAAATCCGAAGTAGACCCGATACTGGTCCCTTGTATCTGAATGTTGGCAAATTCAATCGGCTCGTTTGTTTTCGCATTTAAAATACGCCCTTTGATGATACCTTTCTGGGCAAAGAGAACCGATCCGATAAAAATAAAAGAAAACACAATAACAAGTCTTTTCATAAATTTTATTTATACTAATTATAAATACATGGCAATAAATATGCCACTATTAACAAAAAAACAAGATTTTTGTTTTCTCCAGGCCTCCCCCAAGCTCTATTTTTTTTTCAGCCACTCCCGTGCATTGACAAACGCCTCCATCCAGGGTGTAACGTCGTGCTTACGGAATTCATAAGGATACCAGGCATTCTGCCACGGAAAAATGGTGCGCTCCAGGTGCGGCATCATGGCCAAGTGGCGGCCATCAGCCGAACAAACAGCAGCGGCTTTATAATCGGAACCGTTGGGATTTCCGGGATACTCGTCGTAGACGTATTTCGCCGCGATGTTGTAGGCAGACTCCTGTCCAGGCAACTCGAAACGTCCTTCGCCGTGTGCCACCCAGATACCAAGTTTGGTTCCGGCGAGTGATTTCAGCATCACCGAGGAGTTTTGGGGAATTTCCACGCTAAGGAATGCCGATTCAAATTTGTGCGACCTGTTGTGCTGCATTTTCGGATGGGCTTTCCCCGCTTCGGGATAAATCAAACCCAACTCCATCAATAACTGGCAGCCGTTGCAAATGCCCAGGCTTAACGTATCGGGGCGCGCATAGAAATTTTCAATGGTTTTTCTGGCTTTCCCGTTATAGAGGATACCACCCGCCCAACCTTTTGCCGAGCCAAAAACGTCTGAATTGGAAAACCCGCCGCAGAAAACGGCAAATTGCACGTCTTCCAGTGTTTCGCGTCCCGATGTCAAATCGGTCATGTGCACGTCTTTCACATCAAATCCGGCGAGAAAGAGTGCGTATGCCATTTCACGTTCTCCGTTGGTTCCCTTGTCGCGGATGATGGCTGCGGTCAGTCCCGAACGCTCTTTCCTGTCGGGATTCAAATCCAGATCTTGCATTTTCCCGGTAAATGAAGGCAGGAAATTAAATTGCAGCGGCTGTTTTTTGTAATTTTTGAACCGGTCCAGGGCGCATTCCTCGCCGCTCTGTTTTTTGTCGAACAGGTAGGAGGTGCGATACCATACGTCCCGAAGGGCATCGATATCAAACTCCTGTTTGAATTCTCCTTTTTCGATGATCAGCCTGCGCTCTTCGATAGGGCGGGCAACGATAGCAAAACCAATGCCGTAATCATTCAGGATTTTCTCTACCAGGTGATGGTGTTTCACCTGAATAAGGACACCCGGATTTTCGGCAAAGAGAATCTTAATCAGGTCGGAATGCCGGATCTTGTCCAATCGCGCATCCAACCCTCCCTGCGGGTTGGAAAAACACATCTCGAGCATGGCGGTAACCATCCCCCCAGCAGAGATGTCATGTCCCGCGATAATCAATCCGCGATTAACCAGCTCCTGCACAGCAGCAAAAGCATTTTTGAAATATTCGCTATCACTCACGGTAGGAGCTTCATCGCCAACTTTACCCAGTGTCTGCAAAAAAGCTGAACCGCCCAAGCGTAACGCATCGAACGAAAAATCAACATAATAAACGTACGTGCCTTTTATATACGCCAGAGCAGGAGAAACGATCTTACGGATGTTTTTCACTTCTGCAGCCGCGGAAATAATTACTGTTCCCGGTGAGAACACCTTGTCGTCACCGTATTTCTGCGTCATGGAGAGCGAATCTTTTCCCGTTGGAATGTTTATTCCCAAGTCGCAGGCAAAATCGGAACAAGCTTCAACGGCCTTATACAACCGGGCATCCTCTCCTTCGTTACGGCACGGCCACATCCAGTTAGCGCTTAACGAAACGCTTTGTAATCCATCTTTTAGTGGTGCGAGCACGATGTTAGTCAGGGCCTCGGCTATTGCCACTACCGACCCGGCAGCCGGGTCAATCAAGGCTACCTGCGGAGCATGTCCGATGGAAGTCGCTACTCCGGCATATCCTCTGTAATCAAGCGCAACTGCACCGCAATCGCTCA
>Ga0116195_1001328_pt1 | contig 15346 bp, 20 predicted proteins | sample AD_SCU002_MetaG_FD_89881 | JGI IMG/M metagenome (GOLD analysis project Ga0116195, IMG submission 89881) | Active sludge microbial communities of municipal wastewater-treating anaerobic digesters from China - AD_SCU002_MetaG | ecosystem: Engineered > Bioreactor > Anaerobic > Digestate | place...
CTGTTTCCCAATTCCGGATTTTGAGGACCCATACTCATCTTTCATACAGAGTATACCAGTTATAACATCCTCGAAAAGAATAGCTTTCTTAATAAAGAAGTTTAAGTAGCCATCGTTTGATTCGATTTTTTCGACAAACTCGAGGTTTGAAAGTTTGCTTTTTAATTCATCGGCGATCATATTGGGACTTTTCCTTAGAGTTTTGGCAAATGCAAAGCATGGCAGTGAAATGTCTCCAAGACTGGAGTCAGGAGGTGTTGTAAAGATCACATCCAACCCAGGAAATGATAAGTTGATGACTTCAGATATTTTCTTATGATATTTTTCCATAATATTAATCTCTCCTTTCTGGTAAATAAAAAACCCTATCTCTTTATAAAAAAGAGACGGGTTTCCGTGGTACCACTCTAATTGCCTGAAAGCGTATATTTCAACATGCATCCAAACCACTCTTATCTTTATCGCAGACCTACGTTCTCTATATTCAACATGCAATAAGCAGTGATTTTTAAAGAGAATTCTCCCCGGCTCTTTTCCCCAGAGTATCAAGATCAGGCTTGCACCAATCCCTGATTCGCTGCCAAAAGTGACTCCATAGTACTTTTCCGGTTCATTGAGTTTGCCATTATTAAACTTTTATTGTTCCTTATTCTATATAGTATTACCGCATAAGTCAATATGTTATGACTAAAATTTGTAAATTTTGTAGAGTGAAACAGAATTTCAATTTATACTATACTGCTATATATACTTTTCAACCGTTCGATAACCCTGCTTTTCCCCGTTATCTGTATGATTTTATAAAGATCCGGGGGTATTAGTACGGCCTGTCAATGCGATCCTCAACACCATCGTTACATCACTAACATGACCTTTAAAAGCAGAGGGGTTTTTCTTAAAAGACTTCATATCTCTAGCATATCCCAGTTGTTCACATAAACTTTTTATTTTTTCAAACTACACTGTATTATCATTGGTTTCATCATAAATATTAATATATGCCCGGATAATTTCTACTGCATCTACTTTACTGACTGCTTCAGGCCAACAATTTGGGACAAAACAATCGCTATAAAATTCGTCATAGAAGTAAGATATAGCAGGTTTTACATCGGACCAATTTGCATAACCCTTTCTGGGTTTATTTGAACCTCTGCCAATACTCAGAACTTTTATGGTGTAACCCCTGTATTTGGTTATCAGGTCATGGAATTCCTTATCATATTGTGCAGACCATTCTGCAAGTGCATTATATATTTCATCGCTGCTTAATGTGGCAATCACATTCCTGCATACATCATTGAACTTGCTAATATCAAATAGGGCACCACCTAGGTCGGTTAAGTGTACTCTGGCTTCTTTTCCGCAATTCTTGCACAAACTCATAAAAGCCTCCATCAGATTTAAAATGCATTTTCAATAAAAAATTACTACCTTATCATTCCGCAGATTTCCTTAATCAGCATATTATTATTTTGCCGGACAAAGCTTCCATATACAAATATTTGAAAATTACTGTTGTTTTTATTGTGTTTTTAAAAGATAATGAAAAGATAGAATAAATAAAGGGAGATTAATCCAGAAATGAATAATTTTCTTGTAGGTATGTATGGTAAGTTTGATGATTTCAAATACAAAAGAGACTTCAGACCGGGCTTCTGGGGAATAGAGGCATGTATGTTTCCCGATGAGCAGGAAGTGGATAAGTTAGTGAGCAAAACTATAAAAGATGGTTTTAACTTTGGTGTTCACTATCCTCTTGTTAAAAAAGACACCCCCTACAGGGATCCATTTCTGATTGCTTTGAGTGCAGATGAAAGGGAGAAAGCATGGGAGTACTTTGAGAATGAAGTATTATTTGCATCTGGTAAAGGTGCTGCTTATATTCTTACACATTTCCCTAAGCCTGTTCTTGTAAACAGAAGTCTGGATCTGAATTATTGGAGATTTGCCGGAGACAAGGAATGGATGTTCACTGATGAATATCCATTGGAAGCAATGAAAGAAAACCTTGCTATAATGTTCAAAAGGTTAAGTGATATCTCAGACAGATATGATATTCAGATTTTTCTTGAAAATGATGCTATGTCGGCTGTGTTGACTGAAAGCAGGCTCCTGGTTGATTTGCTTAAGGAAAATGACAAAATCAGGTTATGTCTTGATATTGGAAGACTTCATCTTCAGGAGAAGCTTGATCCGTCTTTTAACGCTATGGAATTTGCAGAAATAATGGCACCATATACTGGCCATATCCATTTATGGAATACAAATCCTACCGGGAACCTATCAGGAGGCCATTATCCGGTGCTGCCAAAACAAAAGCCGTCTGAGGGCTGGGCAGACATAAGCAGGTTTATTCATATTATAAAAGGATTCAACAGCAAGGTTAAGGTGTTATTTGAGCACAGATCTGATCTGGTGAATGATGAGGAACTGGATGAATGTTATCGCTGGGTTGAGGAGTTGCTTGGAGGATAGCATGTGTAATAATGTAGTTTCTAAATGAAGTGGGGTTAAAGCTGTGACGAATATAGAACTGGCGACTATGCGCATGATCAGAGATCGTTATAAATGAATAAATGAATATAAAGTTTTGAAGATGATAATGGATAAACCTGGATAATATGATTGGGGGAGTTTTAATGAGTAATAAGAAACCTGTTGTTTTAGTAGTAATGGATGGAATAGGTTTGAATGATAATGAGTACGGAAACGCGGTAAAAGCTGCATATATGCCTACATTAAGCAGCCTTATGAGAACCTGTCCCAATATAGCTATAAAAGCACACGGAACAGCTGTCGGTCTACCCTCGGATGAGGATATGGGTAACAGTGAAGTAGGGCATAATGCTTTAGGTTGTGGACAGATATATGCGCAGGGAGCCAGGCTTGTTAATGAATCCATTGAGAATGGAAAAATGTATTCCTCACAAACCTGGAACACTATTATAGGTAATTGTATTGAAAACAGGTCGGTTCTGCACTTCATCGGGCTATTATCTGATGGTAATGTGCACTCCAATATAGCTCATCTGAAATCAATGTTAAAGAGGGCAAAAGAGCAGGGCGTATCAAAGACCCGAATTCATATTCTGCTAGATGGTCGTGATGTCGAAGCAACTTCAGCTTTAGAATATGTTGATGAGCTTGAAAAACTGCTTCTTGAGCTAAACTGTGCAGATTTTGATGGCAGGATAGCTTCAGGTGGCGGGCGAATGAAGATCACAATGGATAGGTATGAGGCTAACTGGGAAATGGTCAGATTAGGTTGGGAAACTCATGTACTGGGAATGGGAAGGCAATTTGGCAGTGCAGCATCAGCCATTGAAACCTACAGAAAAGAATATGGTGTAATTGATCAGGACTTGCCGCCCTTTGTGATAGCTGATGATGGTGATCCCGTAGGTATAATATATGATAATGATAGTGTGGTTCTATTCAACTTCAGAGGTGACCGGGCTATTGAGATAAGCAAGGCATTTGAATATGAGAATTTTTCCAAATTCGATAGAGTCAGGTATCCAAAAGTTATCTATGCCGGTATGCTGCAGTATGATGGTGATTTAAAACTTCCCAGGCGCTTTCTTGTAAATCCGCCTGATATTAAAAATACTCTTTCGGAGTTGTTGGTGAAGCATGGTATAAAGCAATATGCTGTATCAGAAACTCAGAAATATGGGCACGTTACATATTTCTGGAATGGCAACAGAAGTGAAAAGTTTGATGAGATTCTTGAAGATTTTGAGGAAGTGCCATCAGACAAAGTGCCTTTTGAACAGCGTCCCTGGATGAAGGCTGCAGAGATCACAGATAAATTGATTGATGCTATAAAGTCGGGTAAGTACACATTTTTAAGAGCCAATTTTCCTAATGGAGATATGGTAGGGCATACCGGTAATTTTGCTGCTGCAAGAATTGCGGTTGAAGCGGTTGATCTATGTCTCGGCAGGATTTTAGAAGTTGTTGATGGGGTTGGAGGAATATTGGTCGTAACTGCAGATCACGGAAACGCGGATGAAATGTATGAAAAAGTGAAAGGTAATGAAACTCCAAGGCCTAAAACTGCACATACATTAAATCCTGTTCCATTTATCATCTGTGATAAGCTGGAACAGCATGAAATAGCAAAGGGGAGTTTTGGTCTTGCAAACGCAGCATCCACTATTGTTGAGCTTCTTGGGATAGAGAAACCAGATATGTGGGAGGAAAGTTTGTTGCATAGGTCAACTGCTGATGAGGAATGTATAGGAGTTAAATTTAATTTTTGATATATCTTGCAGACTTTGGATATAATATATATAATATAAAGAAAATATCAACGGCAATGACGGAGAGGATTAGGTGTAGAACTCCTTTCAGAGAGTTAGAGATTGGTGGAAATCTAACAGGTAACTACATTGAACGCAGCTCCTGAGCTTCTTCTTGAAAGGTAAAACGAGTAGAGAACGACGTTACCTTACGTTACAAAGGCACAGTATGTTAGTACTGATTGAGTGAGCATTAAGCTAATTAGGGTGGTACCACGGATAACTCTTCCGTCCCTTTATAGGGATTGAAGGGTTTTTTTATTTGTTAATGCCTGCCGGGAAGTATAATTGCTGTGTCGAAGTTCAAACAAAATTGCCAAAAAATTGAGGAGGTAATAAAAATGAACGCTATCGACATCAGAAAAAAGTTTATTGAATTCTTTAGTAACCATCAGCACAGTGTAATCCCAGGATCATCCCTTATACCAGAAAATGATCCAAGTGTATTATTCACTACTGCAGGGATGCATCCACTTGTACCCTATCTTCTGGGTGAGCCTCACCCGTTAGGGAAACGTCTGGTAAATTATCAGAAGTGTCTCAGGACGGATGATATTGATGAGGTCGGAGATGATATTCACCTTACATTCTTTGAAATGCTTGGTAACTGGTCGTTAGGTGACTATTTCAAAGATGAGGCAATCCGGATGAGTTATGATTTCCTTGTCAATTGGCTTCAGTTGGATCCGGATCGTTTAGCTGTAACAGTGTTTGAAGGGGATGGAGATGCCCCAAAAGATGAAGAAGCAGCAAAAGTATGGAAGTCACTTGGTATTAAGGAGGAGAATATTTACTTCCTGGGGAAAAAACATAACTGGTGGGGGCCAGCAGGTCAAACCGGACCATGTGGTCCCGATACTGAGATTTTTTATGACAGTCTTAAGCCAAAGTGTTCTGAGAACTGCAATCCCACATGTGATTGCGGAAAGTACTGGGAGATATGGAATAATGTTTTTATGCAGTATTACAAAAATGCTGATGGTACCTTTACGGCATTGCAACAAAGGAATGTAGATACCGGACTTGGGCTTGAAAGAATGACCGCAATTTTACAAGGAAAGGAAAGTATATTTGAAACAGAACTCTTTTCAGATATCATAAAGCAGATTAAGACTCTTGCAAAGAAAGAAAATGAGAAAAGTACCAGAATAATCGCGGATCATATCAGGGCGTCATGCTTCATATTGATAGACGGAGTAATCCCGGGCAACGTAGAGCAGGGGTATATTCTGCGAAGACTAATAAGAAGAGCTATCCGGCATATGAGAAAAATTGAAATAAACCCTGATCAAATATCTGAATTGAGTTATGTAGTAATAGAGTCTTTGCGGGAACTATATAGTGAATTGGACGGGCAACAGGATTATATTATAAACAGTCTTATTGAGGAGAAAAACAAGTTTACACAAACGCTTGAAAAAGGTGAAAAGCAGTTCTATAAAGCTTTGGAAGTGTGCCGGAAAGAAGAAAGATGCACCCTGGATTCAAAAACAGTGTTTACTCTTTACGATACTTTTGGCTTTCCACCGGAGATAACTGCTGAACTGGCTTCAGAAAATGGCTTAACTATAGATTATGCTGGCTTCGAAGAGTTGTATAAGCAGCATCAGGAGTTATCCCGCCAGGGAGCTCAGCAAAAGTTTAGGGGTGGACTGGCTGATAATGCAGAAGAAACGATTGCTTTACACACAGCTACTCATCTACTGCATAAAGCATTAAAAATTGTATCGGGTGAGCATGTTCATCAAAAAGGCAGCAACATTACCAAGGAGAGATTGAGGTTCGACTTCTCACATGGACAGAAAATGACTCCAGAAGAAATACAAAAAGTCGAAGGTATTGTTAATGCAGTAATAGAAGAAGGGCTGCAGGTTGAATGTACTGAAATGCTTCTTGAAGAAGCAGAAAAAATTGGTGTTGAAGGTCTTTTTACAGAGAAATATGGTGATATAGTCAAGGTTTATTCGATAGGTAATTTCAGCAGGGAGGTATGTGGTGGGCCTCACGCTAGTAATACTGCAGATCTGGGACATTTCAAAATTGTTAAGGAAGAAAGTGTCGCTTCTGGAGTGCGCAGAATTAAAGCTGTTACTACAAGAAGAGAATAAAAGAATGTAAGCAGCTGCTATTTTACAAGGAAAATTTCAAAGATTCTTTTATTACTTTACACCACCATTATCTCAACTTTAACGGTGAAAATTAAAACAAACCTCTGTAATCCATAATAATAAAGGAATACAGAGGTTTTTCTATTTCAAAAATATGTTGTGTATTTTAGATTTCTTTTTTACTATCTGCCACGATTTGTCTTATGTCTCCGGCTCTTAGGAAACGCCTGTCTAATGTTAGATTTAGTGCGTCACCTAAATCTTTAATAATATGATCATAGTAAGTTGTTTTAAACACGTTGTTGCTGGAATTCTTATCCGTAATGGCAAGGTTCTGCTGCAAAAGCCAACCAATGACACAGGATATGCCTTCCCCGGCGGGCATGTAGAATTTGGCGAAACAAATGAAGAAACTTTAATCCGTGAATTTAAAGAGGAAATTGGCGCAGATATTAGGGTAAACGAAATCAAGTGGGTTGCTCAAATATTCTTCCCATGGGGAGATAAGCCTTGCCATCAAATATGTCTTTATTATATAATTGAACTTGCAGATGAAACACAGATACCGCTTGATGGAAAATTCACTGCAGAGGAACATTTGGAAGGCAGGAACTTTGATATAGAATTTCATTGGATTCCATTAGAGTATTTAAAGTGTATTGCAGTTTATCCGACAAATGCAAAGGAGCTGCTTAGTTGCTTGGATGACGGTGTAAAGCATTTTGTTTACAGAGAGGATATACGGTAATGGGCATTATAAATGCAGGCAAATCAAATCTAAAAGAATGGGTAGAATTATCGCAAAAATTGTTTCCAGATCATACTTTCAATGAAATGTTCAAGGCATATGATGGGTTTTTGACAACAAAAAAGGAAGTTGGATTTTTATATCAGCAGAATAACAAGATTGTGGGTTTTATGAATGTGTCAATTCGCAATGATTATGTGAACGGAACAGATACTTCGCCTGTTGTGTTTGTTGAAGCAATTTATGTTATGCCGGAATATCGGGGACAAGGCATTGCATGGGAGTTTATTACATGTGCAGAAAAGTTTGCGAAGGAAAAAGGAATAAAGCAGCTTGCGTCAGATTGTTTGCTTGAGAATACGGCAAGCGAACTGTTCCACAAGAGTTGCGGTTTTGAGGAAGCAGAGCGGGTTATTTGCTTTGTTAAGAATGTGTAAGGTGGTGTAAAGATGGATGATGGTTTGCATTTTTACGGATGTTTTCAAAACACTTCTTTATTTTTTTGCAGTATTTTATCGTGGTAAAATATTCTACAAAGAATCTTATGGGAATGATTGAATTTTGGCAATTAGCTAAAAACGATTGTGGAAGCCGTTAATTGATCGGGATATGTCAAAAAAGTAATTGGGGACAAAGCCAATCTGAGCTCATCTACAATTGCCAAGATGAATAAAGGCAAAGGCGTAACAACCACACTAGAACGCATTTGCCGTGTACTAGATTGTAGGATTGAGGATGTCGTTGAGTTTGTGCCGGATGAGGATTGATTATTTTTATATCGGTGAAGAAGTACAATATGGTAGAGTTACGAGATGTGTTAAGCGAAAACGGAAATATGAAATTATAAAATATTTTACTTGTCGGCAGAGCTGACGGAAAGTGAGCCTATATGAAATACAACGCTATCTTTTTTGACCGCGATGGGACATTAACCTATTTTAACCCTGAAAAAGAAAAATGGAGAGATCTCACAATAGAATCTTGGAGCAGAAAGCCCTTTGAATTATCTTATAATAAGATGATGATTCTTTTTCAACTTGCGGCTGAAGGCAAGACCCCTTGGTACAAAACGGTTGATGATGAGAAGGAGTTTAACAAAAGGTATTATCGCCATTTGCTTTTCGGTGAAGGTATAGCAGATAATGCTGACGAGCGAGCGTTGCTGTTACATAACGAATTATGGTGCAATAACGATCGTTTGCCTTTCCCTGAAACAGTGGAAGTGCTTGAGTATTTTAAATCGAGGGGTTATAAAATGGGTGTGATCAGCGACACTTCACTTTCCATTGAATTTTGTTGTAAATAATTAACAATATCATTGCAATTATTTTAAGGATAGAATACAATATATTTAAATATTAGTTACGCTATAAAAATGAGGTTTAAAGATGAATAATGTATGGTCCCAATATGTGCAGACGACTGAAGAATTATATTATAGCCGAGGAATGCGCTTTAATGATAGCAACAAGGCTTTATGGCTAAATGCTATCGATGTAAAAAGCGGTCAGAACATCCTTGAAGTTGGATGTGCCGGAGGGGTCTTCTGCCACAAAATCAAGAAATACATTCCAGATACCAAATCACGGGGATTGATCTTGATACGGGTCATATCGAATACGCAAAGGCAAAAACTGTACAGCTAGGACTTGACTGTATATTTGTAAACGGAGATGCTACCGCAATGCCATTTGCAGACAATACCTTTGATTTATGTTATTCGCATACGGTCGCTGAACATATTCCCCACAAACCTTTCTTCGGTGAGCAATATCGTGTACTTAAGTCAGGAGGAAAAATTGTTGTTCTGTCTGTACGCTCAAGACTTGGAGTGAAGAACAATCATTGGTATAACACAAGCGATGAAGAAAAAGCTTTATTAGAAAAAGCTTGAAGTAAAGCAGTGAGCTTTGATAAAGAGCACGACATTGGAGCATACGAAATAGATGAGCATGAATACCCGAAGGAACTTGAAAAAACAGGTTTTCATGATGTCAATGTGGACTTTTTTACAGTAGTAGACTATGCTCCTGACAATGCCTTTGTTCCCGACGACATTGCAATTGAGCAGATCAATGGCCATAGAATTGGAGTGTTGGCAAGCACGCAAAAAGCGTTAAACATCGCCCCTGATGCTTTAACGAAGCATGAAAAATCAACATTGTTTGATTTAATAAACAAGCGGTCTGATATGCGGGTAAAGCAATACAATGATGGTGAGAAACTATGGGATTTTACAACAAGCACAATTCTTGCTGTAAGCGGGAAAAAATAGTAAAAACACCAACCGTGAAATCTTCTGCTACACCTACAGACCTTTTGATTAATAATGAAAAACGGAAGTACGGAAGACATTGTAGAAAATATCAGCATTTTAGTATAGAAAGGCAAAATATGCTTGTATTAAAACGAGGAACAGTGGAACTGTGTGATCATGATAAAGCATGGGAACAAAATGCGGCTCAATCTATAGAAAAGTTAAAAGCCATATTTGGCAATTTTGCAACTGATATTCAGCATATCGGAAGTACTTCAATAGTGAATATCAAGGCTAAGCCTATAATTGATATCACCGTTACGGTGAGCAATTTTGATGAAGTAATGAAGCTTGTTCCTGCGCTTGAACGATCAGGATTTATGTATCGCCAACATAATGTGGCGGGAGATATGCTTTTTGTATGCGGTGATCGAAATACCGATATAAGAACTCATCATGTTCATGTAGTCATAACAGGTAGCAAAGAATAGCATGATTATATAAATTTCAGAGATTATCTGAATGCAAAACCCGATGTTGCAAAAGAATATAAAGCCCATAAGCTTCGGCTCATGAGTGAATATCAAACCGACAGATTAGCATATACAGGCGGACGAAACACAGATACCGTTGGACGGAGAATTTATCGCCCATGAGCACATTGAAGGACGAGATTTTGATATTGAATTCCGATAGATTCCTCTTGCAAAAGTTAAAAATATAGAGGTTTATCCAAGTAATGCCAGTGAACTGCTTGAAGACATTGACGAAGGTGTTAATATTTTGTATACAGGGAGAATTTACATATAAATTTTATTGAAAACGCTCCGACTTCTGCAAAACAGATAGCTAACCTGCGTGAAGCGGTTGGCTAGAACCGAATGGAGGGCAATTATAAAAATTCTTTTATAACTGAGGGGGGATGTTATGATTAAAATGGTTGTAACGGATTTGGATGAAACCCTTCTTAAATCTGATAAAACTATTTCGAAATATACAATTGATATAATAAATAAGGTGAAAAACCAAGGAATAAAATTTATATTTGCAACAGCCAGAGGCGGTAGTGCTGGTAACTTAATACCATCTGAGCTGTTTGATGGATATGTGCTAATGAACGGTGCTAAAGCTTATATCGATAATAGAATTATTTATGATAAAACTATTCCTGCAAATGTTTATAGTATATTTTTACGGAATTTATCAAGACATAGTCTAAAGGTTGCTGCAGAGATTAATGGGGTGCATTATGCTAATTTTAATGTAAAGGAGAAATGGAACTATATAGATAATTTTGTTATAACTGATTATATGGATGTCTCAGGCGGTGCTGATAAATTATATGCCATTATAGAAAATCTAAATCAGGTAGATTTAATTAATTCAATCCTTCCGGATGAATTATATCTTAATTTAAGCAGGGACAACTTAGCTATGATAATGCATAAAGAGGCTAAAAAGATTAATGGAGTTTTGCAAATTGCTAGGGAGTTTAACATATCCAAGAACGAAATAATAGCTTTCGGTGATGATACCAACGATAAGGAAATGCTACTTGGTTGTGGTTTGAGTGTGGCTATGGGTAATGCCATAGAAGATATTAAAATTAGTACAGATTATATTTGTGATATAAATGATAATGATGGAGTAGCTAAATGGCTAGATGAGAATATTTTATGGAGAAATTTATAGCTTAGTAATATATGAATCTAGGAACAAGTAAGAAAGAACAAAGAAGATAATTATTAAATTAATGAAAAAGATATGTTAGAGAGATTATAAGAAATTAGGGAACTAAATGAGAAAGCGGAAGGATTAACAATCCTGAATAAACTTGAAGATGAAGGAACTTGAAAAAGAGCTTGGTAAAAGGTTTCTATAAGTAGTGGAATGGGAGGTGAACGTGTATGCCGTTTAAAAAAATCAATGTAAAAGATGAAATCAATAAGAGACTTGAAAATAATATTGAGCTTAAACAGGCTTATGATAACGCTCAGCATGAGTATGAAGTTGTTAAACAGATTGTGAAGATGAGAAATGAAATGGGTTTATCACAGAGTGATGTTGCCAGACAATCAGGATTAACACAGCAAATGGTTTCAAGGATCGAAACCGTAGATAATTCACCTACTCTAAGGAATTTTATCCGATATGTAGACAGTTTAGGGTTGGAAATAAAGATTGAAAAGAAAAACTCTGAAACAGGTAGATATTGTGCTCCCTACGAAAGTCAGTGACAAATAATAAAAGCTGTGAAAAGTTTGATACTATTTTGATACAAAAAATCTTGCAAGTCCTAAATAATCATAATAACCAGGATAAAAAAGCAAACATAAAGCATAAATATATTAACAAATATGTTAAATTAAAAGAATGTTGGATTGAGTGGGAATGATTTGAAGGACGGCACAAAGCCAGTAATCGCACGGTTTTGCTGGCTTTCAAACACTCCTGTAGCAACTACTGAAAGATTGCATATTTCTAAGCAAACAAAAGCAGTGGGATAAGGTATTGAACTTATCCACTGCTTTTGTGACTTTTTTCTGATATTTCCTTAACTTCTATTGACAGCATCAGACTATTGAGATAGTATAGACTATAGGAATAGTCTTGCGGAGGTGTAGGTTGTAATGCAAAAATTGTTTGACAGCGAATTTAAAGTTATGGAAATCATATGGGAAAATGAACCAATCAGTGCCAAGCAGGTCAGTCTGGTTGCTGCGGAACAAATCGGTTGGAACAAAAATACCACATACACTGTTATTAAAAAACTTGAAGGCAAGGGATATATCAAAAGAGAAGAACCGGGGTTTATCTGTTCCTCACTGATTTCCCGTGAGGATGTTTGCAAGACCGAAGCCCAAAGCCTTATCGATAAGCTTTTCGGTGGTTCAAAAAGTGCACTTTTCTCTGCTTTACTCGAGGATGAAAAACTCTCTTCCGCTGATTTGGATGAATTGCGAAAGATGATTGAAAAGGGGTGATGGCATTGCTTTCCGAAGTATTCTATTGGCTTTTCAATATGAGCATATCTGCATCTGTTGTTGGCATCATCATTTTACTATTAGGGAAGATTAAAAAGCTTCCACGGCGCCTGATTCATATATTGTGGGCAATTCCTTTTCTTAGAATGTGGATTCCTATCGGAATGTCAAGCAAATACAGTCTGATGACACTGATTTCAAAATTTACTACAAGGACTGTGGTTGTATATGATGGTGCATTGGATTTTACCTTTACAAATCATATTATGGCGGCAGACAATTATTCTCCGATTACCTATAAAGTGAATCTGCTTGATAATTTATTCCGTGCTGCCTCTATGGTATGGATTATTGTTGCTGTTGCTCTTATGATTATTTCTGTAGTCCTTTATGTTATTACAAAATCTGAATTAAAAGATGCCAACCGTTTACGAGATAATATTTATGTTTCAGACAGAATAACCGCACCGGCAACATACGGTGTTTTTCGTCCGAGAATTATTATTCCCAAAGGATATGAGCTACGTGACTTGCAATACATTCTGGCACACGAATCGGCGCATATTAATCGTAAGGACAATTTATGGCGTATCCTTGCTATTATTTCCGTCTCTGTTCACTGGTTCAATCCGTTTGTTTGGCTATTCTTAAAGAGATTTTTGGAGGAAACCGAACTTGCCTGTGATGAGCGAGTATTGGCAGACTGTGGTGAAGATGTGAAAAAGGCTTATGCGATAGCTCTTATTGACTATGCTGAAAGCAGGAATGTTTTTGTCTCGGCATTCGGTGGGGCAAAGATACGGGTACGTATTGACCACATTCTGTTATATAGTAAACTGTCAATCATTTCAATTATTAGCTTCACAGTATTTGCCATTGCGATTGGGTATGTGCTTCTGACAAATGCTTCTTTATAAGGAGGGAGATCAATGACCAATTTTAAGAAGTTTTATCTATTCTCTGTGATTGGCGTACTTATGGCATCGTTTTATCCCCTGTTTATGGGTGTGAAAGTTGTTGCCGATATGGTACGGAATGGAACGGTTTTAGCAGAGAATTATCCGAAATACATAATTCCATATACGCCGATCAGTTTGGCAGTCATAATTGCGGTTTTGCTTTTACCGGTCTTGATGAAATATGCCCAAAAATTCGCATTGGTAACAGCATCCGCAATATCTCTCGTCGTCTTTTTTGCATCGGAACTGCTGCTTGAAAGTTTGGTCATTGTTACAACGACTGTTACGACAACACTTGAAAGTTGGCAAATGTTTATGTGTTATGTGCCGCCGGAAGGCTATCAGACAAGGATGTGGCGGGCAGTTGATGTGCTGATCGGAGATTACAGTCCGGCATTTAAAATTCATTTTTATATTATTTCCGTGGTTTTGATATTTGCTCTCTTAAACTGCTTTTATGGCTTTGCCCAAATGATTATTACCAAAAACAAAAGCAGGCTAAAAGCACTGGTGATCCAATCGGTATTCACTGCTTTGTTTCTTGGTCTTTGCATTTTTGCCTGTTTTACCGCATTTTTCAGGGATGGAGAAATTACATTATCTGCTCTTTCAGCGGTGCTTATGAGTTTATTCTTTGTCGTGTTTGGCGTAACAGCAGGCGTATATGTTGGCTCATTTCTGATTGAAAAAAAGAAAACGCTTTCGGTATTGCTGCCGTCGATCGTGGCATCAGTCGTTACACTCATTATGTATATCGGTGAGATGATTCTGCTGAGCGGTCACCTGTACCGTTTCGGCTCCGGATTTTTATTTGATGGACTAGCAGGTATTGTACTAGCCCCTATAGATATATTAATTATTATAGCATCAGGATGTATAAATGCTGCTATATGCTATACTTTCAGCAAACCATTAAAACGCCTTGAAATTTAAGCACAAATCGGATAAAATGGAAATCCTTGTGATGTTTAGTCAAAAAACATGGCAACATATTGGCAACAAAAAATCAGATAGCTTAAAATATTTGGATAATTGATATAAATAGAGTAGCACAGCTCACAAAACTTAAACAGAATTGTTTAGACTATGTTTTTGGTGAGCGAGTGGGAATAGTAAAGAAAAACCCTTAATTCTTGTATAATCAAGGATTACAGGGTTTAATTTTGTTCAATCGTACTGAAAACATACTATTTTTTAAAATCACTTTTCAACATTATCTTCTTATATGCCCGGTTGCATTTCAGTAACATCATTTCTAATGTTAAGCTGCTGAAGCTTATCTACAACTTCAGAAATTATAACAAATCAGGTTATATTTTAATTGCTATTGAAATATAATACACATATATGTTATAACAAAAACGAGGAGGGATGTGTATGTCTGCAGCGAAGATTATCAGGCAGGTTTTAACTGAACGAGACATGAGCGTTAAGGAGTTAGCCCAGGCTCTTGACATTACACCACAAAATATGAGCAATAAGTTATTCAGAGATAGTTTTTCATACAAAGAAGTTGTAAAAATAGCTGATGTTTTAGAATGTGATGTAAAAGTAATTACGAGAGATACCAAGAAAGAATTCAGTTAGAAAGGAGGAAATAACCTTGAAAATTGCATATTCCAAGGTAGCTGTTAAGGCTATAAATAGTCTTGACGATGCTATGAAACAAAGAATAAAGATTGGAATAGAGGGATTAATTGATTCACCGCCTAAGGGAGATATTTATAAGTAAAGGAGATGATTAGATGTCCGCAATATCAAAGCAGATAATAGATATGATTGACATGCTGCCGGAGCAGGAACAGCAGTTAGCGTTTGAATTTATAAAGAGGATGGTCCTGGCATGGGACAGTGATTTTACTAAACTGACTCCTTATGAAAGAGAAAGATTGAACAATGCAGATAAAGAAATTATAAACGGTGAAATAATTGATCATTCCAATATTGACTGGAGCTGAACAATATAATGTGTGGTTCTATTCA
>Ga0116195_1001340_pt1 | contig 15233 bp, 16 predicted proteins | sample AD_SCU002_MetaG_FD_89881 | JGI IMG/M metagenome (GOLD analysis project Ga0116195, IMG submission 89881) | Active sludge microbial communities of municipal wastewater-treating anaerobic digesters from China - AD_SCU002_MetaG | ecosystem: Engineered > Bioreactor > Anaerobic > Digestate | place...
AAGCTGAAGGACGGCAACGGCCAGTACCTCTGGCAGCCCTCTCTGCAGGCCGGCACTCCTGACACCATTTTGAACCGTCCGCTGTATACCTCGGCATATGTACCCGCAATTGCCTCGGGCGCAAAGAGCATCGTGTTCGGCGATTTCAGTTATTACTGGGTAGCCGACCGCCAGGGCCGTGTATTTAAGAGACTCAATGAACTTTATGCTGCAACAGGCCAGGTCGGCTTTGTCGCCACCCAGCGTGTTGACGGCAAACTGATTTTGCCGGAGGCTATCAAGGTACTCCAGCAGAAGGCTTAACGGAGGTGCAGTATGAGTTACAACACCAAAAATTACACCGAACAGGGCGGCGAAAAAACCGTCATCGGCGGAACGCTTGAAATTAAGGAGGGAGCCTCGGTAACGGGGCTTCCTTCTGCCATTAACCAGGCTGCCAGCACAGCCTCCAACGTTGCCGAAGTCAAGGACGATTTGAATGCTCTTCTTATAAAGATAAAGGATGCGGGGCTTATGATACCCGATACATGGAATGTTTCGGTCGCCAAGGCACCCACTTCTCTCAGCGAAGATATGACAGCCAATCAAAGCAAAGTCGAATCCATCGCAATCGAGGACAATGTCATTACACTCACCGTTCCGGTTGATGAGCTGCTTGCATATGCGAGCTCGAATCCGTCGCAGGGTACGCATAAATGGGTCGCTATCCTCATCACAACAGGACTTCCTGCAATCACGGCAGTCAAGTATAACGGCAGTCAGCTGACATCAGCTGACGCAAACGAAGCTGCGGCTGTCGGCGGGCAGGCTGGAGATATCGTTATGTGGCTGAAGTGCGATGAAATCGTAAACACACCGAAGTCGTTCACTCTCTGGTCATCCGGTTATCCCGAAGCCACATTCACTGTTGTAATCAACGAACCGGAAACAGAAGAATAAAGAAAGGACGGTGGCGGAATGACGCTGCTTGAAAAAGTAAAGGCAAATCTCATTCTTGAGCATAATGCGGACGATGATCTGCTTCAAATGTATATCACCGCCGCCGTATCTTATGCCGAGAGCTATCAGCACCTGCCGGAAAACTACTATAAAGATAATCCGATGCCTCCTACCACAGAGCAAGCCGTCATCATGCTGTCGTCCCATTTTTACGAATCAAGGGACGGCAGCACGGGCGGCTTTTTTGCCGACAATGTGCAGGCCGGGCAGCAGGTGTGGAATACGGTCAATCTCCTTCTTAAGCTTGACCGGGATTGGAAGGTGTAAGCATGAGTTTTGGTAAGATGAACTCCTTCATTGAAATCATATCAGCAGAGCCGGTCAAGGATGACGATGGCTTCGTTAATCACGGGGACACAGTTCTTGCTTCGGTCAGGGCATATTTTGAGCAGAAAAACTCTACGGAAAAATGGCGTAATATGGCGCAGTCGGATGAGGTAAATGCTTTGTTCCGCCTGCGGGTCATTCCCGGCCTTGAACTTAACACCCGCCATGTTATTGTCTGCGAAGGTAAGCGCTACAACATATACTCGGTTGAAAATGTAAAGGGCCGAGGTATGTATCTTGAAGTATTGGCGGTGAGCGTAGATGGCTAAGGTCGATTTCAAAATGCCGGAGGATTTCCTGCTGAAGGTATCAAGGCTGGCTGAAAAAACCGATGATATCATACCGAAGGTTCTGGAAGCCGGTGCCGAAGTCGTATATGACAAGGTGAAAAGCAATCTGGCTTCCGTGGTCGGCAAAAACACGAAGGTTAAAAGCCGCTCCACCGGAGAACTTGAATCGGCGCTTGGCGTGTCTCCAGCGAAGCAGGACAGGGACGGCAATTTCAATGTGAAAATAGGCTTTGTAGAACCACGCTCTGACGGCGACAACAATGCCAAAATTGCAAACATCCTCGAATACGGCAAGCATGGTCAGTCTCCGAAGCCTTTTCTGAAACCCGCCAAGAGCAAATCAAAGGATGCTTGTATCGAGGCTATGACCAATAAACTGGAAAGCGAGATTGAGAAGCTATGAGTATATTATCCGAACTGAATACACTGCTTGAAGCCGAAAACATCCCTGTTGAAACAGGCGTCTTTAGCGGAGTGCCTCCCGATGAATATGTGGTGCTGACTCCGCTTGCCGACACCTTTGCCGTTTTCGGAGATAATAAGCCGCTTGCGGATATACACGAAGTCAGGGTATCTCTTTTCAGCAAGAACAACTATCTTCAAAGAAAGAATCAGCTTGTGAGGATGCTCCTCCAAGCTGATTTTGTTATTACCGACCGCCGGTATATAGGACATGAGGATGATACCGGCTATCATCACTACGCCATAGATGTGGCGAAATATTACGAACTGGAGGAATAGAAAATGGCTACTATCGGGCTTGATAAGCTCTATTATGCAAAGATAACAGAAGATGCCAACGGGGCCGAAACTTATGGTGCTCCCGTCCAGCTTGCCAAAGCGATGAAGGCTGATCTGTCAGTCGAACTTGTGGAAGCGACCCTTTATGCAGACGACAGTCCCGCCGAGGTTGTGAAGGAATTCAAATCCGGAAAGCTGTCCCTCGGTATTGATGACATAGGCACAACAGCTGCAGAAGATCTTACCGGGGCAAAGATTGACGACAACCATGTCGTGGTATCCGGAGGCGAGGATGGCGGTGCTCCCGTTGCCATCGGGTTCCGCGCAAAGAAATCAAACGGGAAATACCGCTACTTCTGGCTTTACCGCGTCGTGTTCGGTATCCCGGCGACCAACCTGCAGACGAAGGGCGACAGCATCACCTTTTCCACGCCGACCATCGAGGGTACGGTCTACCGGCGCAATAAACCGGACAGCACCGGAAAACACCCGTGGAAAGCAGAAGTCAACGAGGACGATACAAGCGTTCCGGCTTCTGTTATCACAGGCTGGTACACACAGGTTTACGAGCCGACATTCGCGGCTCCTGTGGGGGGTGACGAATGATGACTGATGAAAGAAGCGCAAGAATCACAATCGGCGGTCAGGAATACGAACTGATCCTTACCACCAAAGCGACAAAAGAGATCGCCAAGAGATACGGCGGTCTTTCAAATCTGGGCGAAAAGCTGATGAAATCAGAGAACTTCGAGATGGCGCTCGACGAGGTCGTGTGGCTCATTACGCTGCTTGCCAACCAGTCGGTGCTGGTACACAATCTGCAGAATCCCGCCAAGAAACGGGACCTTCTCACAGAGGATGCGGTCGAACTGCTCACTTCGCCGCTTGAACTCTCCGATTATAAGAACTGCATTATGGAAGCAATGTTCAAGGGAACAAAGCGCAATATAGAAAGCGAGGACGAGTCCTCAAAAAACGTGTCGGTCGGGTAAGCGACGAGGAGTTGTTTGCCCGGCTGATTTTTTACGGCGTGACTCTGCTGCATCGGTCAGAGCAGGAGGTCTGGCTCATGCCGCTGGGCCATCTGCTCGACCAGTGGGAGATATATAAGCAGTTCAAAGGTCTGGCAAAGCCGAAACGCGAGTATTTCATAGACGAAGTTATTCCATCAGGTATTTAGCAGATTATGTAGATTTTAACATAAAAATGTTTTAATATATTTATATTAAACATTAGTAAAGGAGTTAACTACATGAATCTGTTATTATATCTTGTGCTGATGGTGGCGGCTAGTGCTGGATTAAAACTTATACCAGCAAGATTAAAATACAACAAATCACAATATCAAAACATAAGCGGAAACAAATTTTTTAAGACCGTTTTTGATAAAGGTAATTATGGAGAGTTCTTAACTTTTTGTATGCTTGAGAAAATAGGTGAAAGTAATATTCTGACGAATATTTATTTGCCTCAAAAAGATGGCACAACAACCGAAATTGATTTGCTTGCAGTTAATTCTACGGGAATATATGTATTTGAATCTAAGAATTATAGCGGTTGGATATTTGGAGACGAAAAAAGCAGAACATGGACTCAGTCATTAAAAGGTGGGAAGAAGAACAAATTTTATAATCCCATTTGGCAAAATAAAGGTCATATATCTGCTTTGGATGAATATTTAGATAAAAAGTATACCGATTATTTTTATTCCTACATTATATTTAGTGAGAGATGTGAACTCAAAAAAGTAAATTTCAATTCTCTAAATATTTTTGTTATAAAAAGGAATGCTTTAGTGCGTACGCTAAAAAAACAAATTGCCGCTGCACCTAAGAAGTTATCACCTGAAGAAGTTCAAGATATTTATGCCAAGTTAAAACTTAAGACTTTAACAGATGAAGATACAAAACAAAGACATATAGAAGAAATCAAAGCCAAGCATAGTATGTAATTATTTTTTTAAGAGGCGCTCAATTTATGTTTGAGCGCTTTTTTCATGCTCGTTTATGCAAATGGAGGTGGTGAGATATGGCGGATAATTTCGGCCTGAAAATCGACGTCGAGGGTGAAAAAGAGTTCAAGAAAGCCCTTTCTGACATCAACCAGTCATTCAAGGTACTCGGTTCGGAAATGAAGCTGGTCGAGTCCGAGTTCGGCAAAAACGAAAACAGCGTCCAGTCCCTCACCGCCAAGAACGAGGTTCTGACAAAGCAGATCGACGCACAGAAAGAGAAAATCGAAATGCTCCGCAAGGCGCTTGAAAACGCCTCCGATTCCTTTGGCGAGAACGACCGACGTACACAGCAATGGGTGGTGCAGCTAAATAATGCACAGGCTGAACTCAACGGCATGGAACGTGAGCTCAAGCAGAACGAGAAGGCGCTTGACGGCGTTGCCGATGAGTTTGACGATGCGGAAAAGCAGGCCGACCAGTTCGGCGATGAATTGAAGGACGCAGGAGATAAGGCTGACGATGCTGGAGGACGGTTTCAAAAGCTCGGAGGTATCCTTAAAGGCATAGGCGCTGCAATGGGCACTGCTTTTGTCGCCGTGGGAACAGCCGCAGTGGGAGCGGCAAAAGCGCTTACTGATATGACGGTGGGTGCAGCTGCTTACGCTGATGAAATCCTCACCATGTCTACGGTTACGGGAATGTCGACTGAAAGCCTGCAGGCATACAAATATGCCGCCGAACTGGTCGACGTTTCTATGGAGACATTAACCGGCTCTATGGCAAAGCAGGTCAAGTCTATGGCGAGTGCAAGGGACGGCTCTGCTAAGTTTGCCGATGCTTATGCAAAACTCGGTGTTTCTGTGGCAGATGGCAATGGTCAGCTCCGTGACAGTGAGACCGTATACTGGGAAACCATCGATGCGCTTGGGAAGATTTCGAACGAAACCGAGCGTGACGCCCTTGCCATGCAGATCTTCGGCAAAAGTGCTCGGGAACTTAACCCCCTCATAGCTCAGGGCAGCGAAGGTATTGCGGCTCTGACCGAGGAAGCAAAGCGCATGGGTGCAGTCATGTCAGAGGATTCACTGAACGCTCTCGGCAAATTCGATGACAGCGTCCAGCGCCTGAAGGCGGGTGCCGGTGCAGCGAAAAACGCGATGGGCACTATACTTCTGCCTCAGCTGCAGACGCTTGCCGATGATGGTGTATCTCTGCTGGGTGATTTCACCCGTGGCCTTAATGAAGCGGGTGGCGATTTCAGTAAGATATCTGACGTAATCGGCAACGCCATCGGCGGGATAGCGGATATGATCCTTGAGAACCTCCCGAAGATTATGGAGGTAGCTGTCGATATCGTTATGGCGCTGATTAACTCCATAACGGATAACCTGCCTATGATTATTGAAGTGGCCAGTTCGGTTATTTTCACCCTGCTCCAAGGGTTAGTCGAAGCATTACCGCAGATCACGCAGGGCGCTATACAGCTGGTTATGTCCTTAGTGGATGGAATCATTGACAACCTGCCTATGCTCATACAAGCCGCCATCGACATGATTATTACCCTGGCACTTGGTATCGCGGACGCGCTCCCGGAACTGATACCTTCTATCATAGAAGCAATCATTCTGATTGTGGATACTCTGCTCGCCAACATGGATAAAATCCTTGAAGCGGCTTTTGCAATTATCGAGGGATTAGCAGAGGGACTTTTGAACGCTCTGCCGAGGCTTATGGAGGCGCTGCCGCAGATTATTACGACTATCATCGAATTCATTACCAGCAATCTTCCCGCTATCATCGAGATGGGTATCACGCTTATCGTTCAGCTTGCGGCGGGTCTGATTAAGGCGATTCCGCAGCTGTTAGCCGCCCTTCCTCAGATTATTGCGGCAATCGTCAGCGGGCTTGGCAGTGCGGTTGGTTCAGTGATGCAAATTGGTATTGATATTGTCAAAGGTCTATGGGAAGGCATCAAGTCGATGGGCAAATGGCTGTCCGATTCGGTCGGTAACTTCTTCGGCGGGATTGTCGACGGCGTGAAAGGGCTGCTTGGCATCCACTCCCCGTCGACCGTGTTTGCCGGAATTGGCGGCAATATGGGCGAAGGCATCGGCATCGGGTTCCTTGATGCAATGAACGGTGTTGAAAAGGATATGCAGAGGGCAATTCCTACAGAGTTTGATGTCAACGCCACAGTAAACGGCAAAGGCAATGCCGATAAAACAATTAATCACACAGGTGTTATCCGTGTCGAAGGTGTCAACAACCAGAACGAGATGACATCGGTGGTAGATATTATCATCAACCAGTTAAGGGGTGAGGTGCGTATATGACGGAACTGAAAGATATGGATAGCGGAATTGTGATCACCCCGTTCGTTTCACTGAAGGAAAAACAGGAAGTTATCCGCACCCTCCATAAGACACTTGACGGCAGGCAGCTAATTTCACGGTTCGGTAATCCTGCCGTCTCGTATGATGTTACCGTTTATGTGAAAGAGGAAGGCAGACAGGCTCTATTCACCGCCGAGGATGAGCTTTCGCTTTTGAAGGTTACGCTGGGTAACAAGATCTATTACGGCAGGATTACCAAACTGTCCGATTTCAACCGTATATCAAGGGAGTATTACAAGGCCGAGGTCACCCTTGCAAAAGAGGTGGACGAATGAGAAATGTTCCGATTGAATTAAAACAGAAACTTCTAAAGCAGTTATACGGAGCATCGACGGATAATCTCCCGCAGATCCAGGTCATAGCAAAACAAGCGAGTATCAATACGCTGATTACCGAGGTGATCCATGAAGATATCCTGGCAAACTTTGGTGATATTGCTGTCAGGCAGCTGCCGGGTGAAGCCCAGCCAAGCCTTGTGTATGCCATTTGTGTTGACAATGGTACGGGCAATATCTACTCCCGGAAGATGCCCGCCTTCGCCGAGCAGGAGTGGGAGCTTGTATGGAGCATTGGCACAGTAAAGGATGTTGCTATCGAGTTCAACGGCGAGTGGCGCATCAATCCGAAAAAGCGGTTCTATGAGCTGTTCACAGAACAAACACCGTATATCTTTTTCACAGACAACAGTAACAATCTTTACGTTCAGAAATGGGACGATGCCTCTACAAGGTTACCTCTCACTGTAGGCGCATCGCAGATATCCGTATGCCGCGGCTGGCAGTCGACGCTCGACACGGGAGTCGACCAGGGTCTTATCATCGGGTACCTGCGGGACGGAAAGGTGTTCTATCGAGCATTTTGCCAGCAAAGCAATGGAGAATATATCTGGGAAACCGAGAATGAGGTCACGGAACTCGGGACCGGCAACACAACTCTTTGTGTTTTCCGTACTAACGATTTTAGGGTAGGCTTTCTCACCGAGAACTCTGGTGTGATGAACTATGTCCTCTCCGAGCGAACCTACGCCGGTCAGGCAATGCCGCCGGAATATGCGGAAGGCTGGCCTGAGGACGCAATGGTGTGGATGAGCAAGGTCCGGTATTATTACCCTGTCTTATCTGAACATGGTGCAGCGGTACCCGACAGGCCATATCTTGCCTGCTATGCAAAGGATGAACCTGCTCTCGCCGTTGTCGAGCATGAACGCATCGGGCTTCGCGAGATTGTTATGACCTTCAACCTTCCGGTTGGAGGAATACCCGGTGCTTTTGAGAATTACTTCACTACCTTCCCGGTTCGTCCGGTAGAATCCTGCGTCTGGCAGAACGGCAACCAGCTGAAGCTGACCCTCGCGCAGGATTTGGGACAAAGCGTCGACTTCACAATTACGGTAAAAAAGTGCCATGAGGCATGGCAGGTTATTGGCGGCCATCGTATGCCCATTGAAGCGACCGTGTTTATTCTTGATGGATTCCCGATACAGACCATATTGAGGGAAACTGCAACAGTGACTCCGACCGCCGGGATGTACATCGATCTCAAGAACGACCATCATGCGTCCCTGAATGAGAGCGTTACGGTCAATGTTGAAAGCACCATCACTCTGCCGCCGGTAGGCATATTACCGATTTAGGAGGAAAAGCCATGGAATTTAAACAAAAAGCGGTCATCCACAACCGGTTCGATGTTGAGGTACGCGATGCCAAGACAAACGAACTGAAGCAGACGGCCGTCGCCTACAATATTATTCTGAACCGCTGGTTTCACTACTTCACAAACACCGGCGGAGTAAGCTATTATGCCGACCCTTTGAAGGCTATCGGCTTCGGAAAAGGCACCGGTACACTGAGCGAAACCCGAACCGATGTCTTCAGCTATGTCGGTCGAAAGGTGCCGACTACGATTGAAACGGTGTATGCGTATCCGACCTCATATATCACAAAAGAGATCCGTCTTGAGGCTGACCAGTATAACGGAAATAACATTACCGAAGTGGGCTTCCTGGCCGCCTATTACGATACCTATTATCACTTTGTCACCCACGCTTTTCTGCAGGACAGCGAAGGCAACCAGATTGCCATTCAAAAGACTGACACCGATGTGGTGATTATACGGGGAACCTTCTATGTGACCTTCAACTGCACCGGCTTCGGAGACAACGGTATATATCCCCCCGCTGATCAGAACGGTGTTATAAAGTGGCTGCTTGGTACAGGTTCGTTTCCGGCAACCTTTGCGTTTTCAAGATATAACCTGCAAAAGTCCACTGACCTGTCAACAAACAAACATGGGACGAAATCTACAAATATGGACGCCTGCACCCGGAACCCGACAACCTGGCGGATTGACTATCCTGTCATCACATGGCTTGATACAGAGAAGAACAACCATACAGTAAGAACCATCGGCATCAACAGCATCGGAGCAATATCTCTGCCGAACCACACGTTGTTCCCGCCGGTTCAGGTAACAAAGATAGCGATAGGCACGGGTGACGGCGTGACGAAAGACTTCAGCATCAAAGCGCCGTTTATCATCCCGAACTCCGAGACCATATATGTTGACAATGTGGCGTTGACAAGAGGAACGGATTACGAGATTGACTATGAGAACAACTTCTGCGATATGCGGGAGAACTACCACACAGCAGGTCTCACCTGCAGAATGGATAATGTCAGCTTCGGAAACTTAAAGACTGCTGCGAAGAGCGGCTCGAACTATCGCGATCCTATTGCGTGGTGGGACTGCTACGAGGCGAATCAGTATCCTTCCTCCTGTACGGTAAACGAAGCGAATCCTATCTTCTTCGATTTCGGCTCCGCGAAGGAATGTAACCGGATGAAGATTGAAATCAATACCGTCCCTGCGGCGCAGATAGACAATCTGAAGATACAGTATTCCCTAGACAGTGAAACTTGGTTGGATGTGCCGGATATGATAAGAGAAGGTCAGGTATGGAAATTCGCTTTGACACCAGCAAGATACTGGCTTGTGTATATTCCTTCGTACAACTGGTCATATGCGCTGACCACAGGCACAAATACCCGAGATGAGCAGGCTTTCGGCACGACCTTCTTCCTCGGCAAAACAGTGCCGGGATTGAAGTTTACCACCCCGCCCGCAAACGGTGCCGCCATTGAAGCAAGCTACCAGCTGGAACTGCCCTTCAAGACCTCAAACAATCTGCTCCGCTTCACCTGCTCGCTTCTGCTGTCAAGGGGCGAAGGGAGCTAAGCTATGAGACTGACCTTTGAATACACCAAAACGGCAGGCGCGGGATTTTCGCCGCAGGCAGTCCACATGATGGACAACGGCCTGCGGTTTATTTATCTCACCTCAGACGGACTGGTTGAAGCAAATGAATGTTTCCCGTATATGGGGCTGTATGATGATCTCGCCTATACGGATAAAGGCAGAATATCCGCCGACTTCGAGGTAAGCAGGCCTCAGCTGAAAAAGGTGGCTCACCACGGGGCATACGGATTCTGGAGCAGCGAGGAAACCCATCGGTTCGTCATATATATGCTGCCGTATGATGTATCGGCTGCGCTTGTTGACGGCAGTATTTCCTTCACTAAGGACAGTCCGATATCGCAGCTTAGTATATCGTTTATGAATCTCAGAGGTGAGCTTGTCGGCAGGCACCGCTCGGCATTAATGCCGAATACAATTCTTGAAATCGGCTTCACAATGGGAAGCAGTCCTATTCTCCCTCTCGGAAAATTCTACATTGACCGTGTCAGCACCGCATTCCCGGAGGAAACCATATCGGTAACGGCCCGGAACAGCATCGGCAAGCTACTTAAGGAACAGACCTTTGATGAAAACAACAGCTTCATGAACGCTACGCTCAAAGAAAACCTCGAGGCAATACTGCTTCTGTCCGGTATAGAGAGCTACTTCGTCGGCAACTCGCAAAAAACATGGAGACTGACATTTGAACCCGGTACTTCTCTGCAGGCCGGCATTGAAGAGGTTGTTTCTCTTCTTCCCGGCTGGCAGATGCGTGAGAATACGGATGGAACGGTTGGAATTGCTCCGATTACAGACAGCCGTTTTGAACAGCCTTCGATTTATGTGTTTGAGCGAGACAGAACCTGCTTCAGCTACGATGTGGAATACTCCGATGAAAATACCTATGCCAAGCTCTGTGTTTCCTGCAAAGAGCCTGCCGCAACGGTTTCTGTCACGCTTCCGCCGCACAGGTGGTGGGTTTCCCCGCAGAACAAGACGATGTATGTAACCGTGCCTGACGGAACGGGCAATGCCGAGATTGAGGCATATGCGGATGAACTGGCGAGGCTGATGGCCATCAGCGGAAGAATAGAGAGCTTTGCCGGAATCTTCACACCGCAGCTTATTATCGGCGACGAAATCGAGCTTGTCGAGACAAACGGCAGACGAAGCAAAACCGGCACCGTAACAAGCGTCCGGCACAAGTTCGGAAAAGGCGGATTCATCACCGAGTTCACTTTGGACAGCTCCGGCAGAAAAGGCAAGGCGCTTCTCAAGGACTATGTATCTCAAATCGGTGGTAAATCCACGCAAAGCAAAGTGGTAATCTCATAAATTAAATACTGTTAGCAGCACTCCGGCTCGGGGTGCTGTTTTCATATTAAAAAAGGAAAGAGGTAATTTAAATGAAAGAAATCTGGAACTGGATTCAGGTAGCAATTGCCGCTGCCGGAGGTTGGCTTGGTTACTTTCTGGGAGGGTGGGACGGCTTTTTGTATGCACTGCTTGCATTTGTAGTCATCGACTATGTAACCGGAATAATGTGTGCGGTGCTTGATAAGAAGCTCTCAAGCGAGGTCGGCTTCCGGGGTATTTTCAAAAAGGTGCTGATCTTCTCGCTGGTTGCGGTTGGACACATCATTGACAAAAGCGTTATCGGAGACGGATCTGTAATCAGGACAGCTGTCATCTTCTTTTATTTGTCCAATGAAGGCGTTTCTATACTCGAAAATGCCGCGCACATCGGCCTGCCCGTACCGCAAAAGCTGAAAGATATTTTAGAACAGCTTCATAACAGAACGGAGGATAAATAAATGAACCTGCATAAACTCATTCTGACGAATAATGCCTGCTACAAGGCAGGCAGAACAATTACGCCGAAGGGCATCATGGTGCATTCCACCGGAGCGAATAACCCAAACCTCAAACGCTATGTAGGACCCGATGACGGCTTGCTCGGCAAGAACCAGTACAACAACCACTGGAACCAGGAGAATCCAGACGGACGGCAGGTCTGTGTTCATGCCTTCATCGGCAAGCTGGCTGACGGAAGCATCGCCACTTACCAGACTCTGCCCTGGAACCATCGCGGCTGGCACGCCGGAGGTTCTGCGAATGATACACACATCAGCTTTGAAATCTGCGAGGACGGCCTGACCGATTCCTCGTATTTTTCTGCCGTTTACAAGGAAGCCGTGGAGCTTAGTGTTTATCTCTGCAAGCAGTATGGGTTGACGGAGAAGGATATAGTCGGTCATTACGAAGGGTACCAGAAAGGTATCGCTTCAAATCATGGCGATCCAAAAAACTGGTTCCCGAAGCACGGCAAGAGTATGGATACTTTCCGTGCTGATGTAAAGGCCGGACTGACGGCAGCAGAAGCGCCCGCTCCCGTTACACCGACTGAGCCGAAGAAATACTACCGTGTACAGGTCGGTGCGTATACCGTTAAGGCAAACGCAGATGCCATGCTTGCCAAGATTAAAGCGGCCGGATTTACTGATGCCTTCATAAAATATAGCGAATAAACATTAATGAAAATGCCGATTAAGGGGGCAATCCTTTAATCGGCATTATTTTTTTGCTTTATTACATGATTATTCCAACATGGCAATAATCGGAACACGATAACACGTAAGAACAGCAAATTCCTATTTCTCTGTATATAATACACATTTTTTATATTCCCATATTCGTTCATGAAAATTGTGTAGAAATGGGTTTTTTCGTGTTCCTTGTGTCCTTTAAATGAAAAACAAAGGAATATCTGAAACGGACGGTCTGTGGGTATCTTTTTCGGGAGCCTGCAGACCTTTTTTTGTGTGCCATAACGATGGGGGTTGAATTCTTCGGTAGTGAGTGAGGGAGATAACAAAAGGCCTATCCCTCGGAAGGAGCCGAAGGATTATGACCGATAATCAGAAATCACAAATAATAAAACTACGCACTGCCGGGAACGGTTACGGCAAAATTGCACAGGCACTTGGTATATCGCTGAACACAGTGAAATCTTTCTGCCGTAGGAATGACATCAACGGGACTTCCGCTGTTGAGCCTTCTGTGCAACTCACGGGAGAATCAACCTGCTGTGAGAACTGCGGACGCGAGATTCAGCAGATTGCAAAGCGAAAGAAAAAACGCTTTTGCTGTGATAAATGCCGCAACGTATGGTGGAACAGCCATCTTGACCGAGTAAAGCGCAAGGCGGTCTATGATTTTAGATGTCTGCACTGCGGTAAGGAATTCCATATCTACGGCGATAAGCGCAGGAAGTATTGCAGCCACGAATGCTACATTGCCGACAGGTTCAAAGGCGGTGACTGCGGTGAGTAAGGAAGATTTCAGAAATGAAAAACTCTATCAGACCACTATGCACCTTGCCAGGAAGATGCTCGATGATGGCATTATTTCGGAGGTAGAGTATCGTCAGATTGATACAATTTTCTTTGAGAAATACAAGCCAGTTTTCGGCACATTATTTTCCGATATATCGTTGACTTCTAAGGCGTAAAGAGTGATGTATAGTGTTGGAAAGGAGTGATTTCATGGCAAAAATCACAAGGGTCGATCGAGCAGTGCCGACCATAAAAACGAAGAAGAAGGTTGCTGCCTATGCCCGCATCTCGATGGAATCGGAACGCATGAACCATTCCCTCTCCGCACAGATCAGCTACTACAGTTCCCTAATACAGAAGAATCCTGACTGGCAGTACGCAGGCGTGTTCGCGGACGATGGAATAAGCGGTACGGGGATAGCCAAACGCGATGAGTTCAGGCGCATGATCGAAGCCGCTGAAAACGGTGAAATCGATATCATCCTCACGAAGTCGATTCAGCGGTTCGCCAGGAACACGGTGGATCTGCTGGAAACGGTACGGCACCTAAAGGGTATCGGCGTGGAGGTACGGTTTGAGAAGGAACACATCAATTCCATGAGCGGTGACGGCGAGTTGATGCTGACCATCCTCGCATCCTTCGCACAAGAAGAAAGCCGTAGTCTTTCGGATAACTGCAAATGGGGTATCAGAAAACGTTTTGAGAAAGGAATACCAAACGGACGCTTCCGGGTATACGGCTACCGCTGGGAGGACGATGAATTGGTAATCGTACCGGAAGAAGCGGAAATAGTGCGGCGCATTTTCCAGAACTTCCTGGACGGCAAGTCGAGATTGGAAACGGAACGGGAGTTTGCCGCAGAGGGCATTACAACAAGAGAGGGCTTTCGTTGGGTGGATTCCAACATCAAGGTAGTTCTCACGAACATAACCTACACAGGCAATCTCCTCCTGCAGAAGGAGTTCGTATCCGATCCCATTACAAAAAAACGGAAAAAGAACAAAGGGCAACTTTCACAGTATTACGTTGAGAACACACATCCCGCCATCATTGACAAAGCTACGTTCGATTATGTACAAGCCGAGATCGCGAGACGTAAAGAACTTGGACCGAGGGCAAATAAAAGTCTAAACCTAACCTGTTTTTCCGGAATGCTAAAGTGTCCGGATTGCGGTATAAGTTACGCCCACAACAAGCGCACGGATAGAGGTATTATGGAATATTGGTCTTGCGGCTCAAGAAAGAAAAAAGGCGGCAGATGTAAAGTGGGCGGCAGTATAAATCATGAGAATCTGAAAAAGGCGTGTGCTGAGGTTCTCGGACTGGATGAATTCAATGAGGATGTTTTTCTTGACAAGGTGGACTACCTCAATGTGCCGGAGCGGTATGTGCTTGAATTCCATCTGAAAAATGGCGAGGTCATTACGAAGGACTGCCCGAACACAGGACACCGGGATTGCTGGACGGCTGAGTATAGAGCAAAGACTTCTGAAAAGCGCAGGGAAAAACCGAACTGTAAAGGCTCTTCCGTCATGACGGGCAGAATTAAATGTGTGCAATGCGGATGCAATTTCCGCAGAACTACACAACAGTCAGCCACCTCGGAGAGCGGAAAGGCTCATTACTGGCGATGCGCCGAGCATAACGGCTGCGGTACGATTGGCTTTCGAGAGGATTTGCTTAAACCGTTCATCGCTGAAACAATTGGGATAACAGAATTTAACGATAGCGAATTCGACAAACAGATAGACCACATCGATGTGCTTTCCGCATCGGAGATGGTTTTCTGTTTTAAGGATGGCAGGACGGTTAACCGCACATGGGAACAACCTAAACGAAATAGTAGACCGTGGACGGATGAGCAAAGAGTTAAGTTCAAAGAATCCATGAAAGGCAGATACACAGCGGAAGTGCGGCAGCAAATGAGCGAACACATGAAACAAATACGGAAGGAGCGTG